>Ga0208878_1000424_pt1 | contig 14639 bp, 10 predicted proteins | sample Knorr_S15_td_Sur_FD_185600 | JGI IMG/M metagenome (GOLD analysis project Ga0208878, IMG submission 185600) | Marine microbial communities from Southern Atlantic Ocean transect - Knorr_S15_td_SurfaceA_ad_5m_LV_A (SPAdes) (version 2) | ecosystem: Environmental > Aquatic > Marine > Oceanic | place...
TAATGTTGATAAAAACGATTCAAGATTTAGTAAGGTATAACCATCATTAAGCTTGCATTCAAAAAATTCTGCTGAAAATTCATAATTAGGTTCTATTAATAAATTTGCCTCTATTTGTTTAGGATTCTCAGACGAACAAGAAATAAGTATTAATGAAATTAATGAAATTATCTTTGGAGAATACATAAACAAGATTATAAATAAACTTAATATTATTTGTATTATTTAAATAAAAAACCCAGAAATACTTCTGGGTTTTTAAAAAGTATATTTAATTTTATTTCATTACAATTACTTTGTTTCTGAATAAAGAGTCGCAATGACCAGAATATAGCCTAGCAAGTTCATGCTTTTTATTTTCACTAAGATAATCTACTTTTAAATCACAAGTTAATGTCTCATCAATCAGTCCTGAGTTATTGTGTTGTAAATAATCACTATATAGACCGTATAAAACTACATCATGATGATTTGATGGTATTTCATCGCTAATTAAAATATAGCCTCCATCTTTTGATAAATAACATCCAATAGAATATTTAGGGCATGTTTCTGAAACTTTGTCTTTGTCGTAAATAACCTCAATATATGGTGCTTCTAATTCAAGATCTCTCTTTACATCATTGAAAATCACTTCATCCGATTGGACTTCGTAAAAACTTAATAAAATAAATGAAAATAATGTTAAATTCGAAATTTTCACTTTTCCCTCCCTTTGTGTCAATTGTGTGACAAACTTGTAAACAATGTTACATATATGTCACAAAAAAGTCAAACTTGTTCTTATATGTTTTGTTTTATAGAATGTCTTTACCAACCCCTTTTATAAAAAATGAAAGTTTTAAGAATTGTTTTTGCAGACCAATTATCATTATCAAATTTAGCCATAAATAACATTAATAAAGATGATTTTTTATTATTCTACGAGCCATTAGATACTTTTTATGAGATAAGGCATCATAAACATAAAATTACACTTCTAATATCATCTCTTAGAAAGTTAGTAACAAAAGTTAAACATACCAATATCCTTCATCATAAAATTACTAAAAAAAATAACCAAAACTTAAAAGACGCTTTATTTGAAATTGTTGATAAAAACAATATAAATAAAATCATGGTTTCAAAACCTTCAGATTTTAAAATTTATAAAGATCTCTTATTTTTTTCACAATCAAACAATATTGAACTAGAAATTTTAGAAGATAAAAAATTTATTTCAAATGTAGAGGATTTTACTGATTGGGCATCAGATAAAAAAACAAGAATCCAAGAATATTACTATCGTTGGTTAAGAAAAAAATACAATATATTTATGAATCAGGAAGGTAAGCCTATTGGAGATAAATGGAATTTCGATAAAGATAATAGAAAGGGAATTAAGCAACTTAAGTCAGATATTCCTGAAAGAAAAAAATTAATACCCGATCAAATAACTTTTGATGCCATGGTTGATGTAGAGGAATGTTTTCCAAATTCTATTGGTACCTTGGAAAACTTTAATTGGGCAACTACTCATGAAGAAGCTGAAAATTTATTAGATGACTTCATTGAAAGATTTTTAGTTAATTATGGTGCTTTCCAAGATGCAATAAATAAAGAAAATACTTTTATGTTTCATTCATTATTGTCTCCTTATCTCAATTGTGGGCTTCTCGATCCAGAAATTTGTATTCAAAAAGCAGAAAAAAAATATTACGAATCAAATGGAGAAATTCCAATAAACTCTGTTGAGGGATTTATAAGGCAAATTTTAGGGTGGCGTGAATTCATAAAAGGAGTTTATTGGGAGAATATGCCTAAGTATAAAAATTTAAATTATTGGTCCCATTCCCTTAAGCTCAATGATAATTGGTACGAGGGTGATACAGGCATACCGCCTCTTGATGATGCTATCAAAGAGTCAAAAAAGTTCGCATACTCACATCACATTAATAGATTAATGATCATAGCAAATCTTATGAATTTGACTGGAATTCATCCAAACGAAATGTATAGATGGTTTATGGAGATGTATATTGACGCCTATGATTGGGTGATGGTACCAAATGTCTATGGAATGGGTTCATACGCTGATGGTGGAATATTTTCAACTAAGCCATATATCTGTGGTTCAAGCTACATGCTTAGGATGTCAAATTATTCAAAAGGCGATTGGTGCGATACTGTTGATGGTTTATATTGGAGATTTGTTGAAAAAAATATCAAGTTTTTTGAATCAAATCCAAGACTTGCAGTGATGACAAGATCTTTAACAAATATGAATAAAGAACGAAAAAAGACTATTTTTAAAAGCGCAGAAGAATTTATCGAGAGAAATACTGCCTAATCTTTATAGTCCAGGTCTTTTAGAAGAAATTTTATTGCAGGTTGTGTCATTTTTTTGGTGTTATGATCTATACCTCTCATAACTGAAAATCTCCATCTCAAAGGCGTATTAAATTCGTTTCCAATTCTTATTAAGTGATCAAAATAATTTATTCCCCTATCGTACCGATTAGATCCCTGCAACATTGATCCTTTTGTCCTATTGAGTGTTGAATGATTAGGATTATTATCCTTATCACCAAGAAGAAACAAAACTTCTTTTGACATAAGCCACTCTATTCTGCCAGGTTCTAGAGGCATATCTTTAATGCCATATGGAAAAGGCGAGCTCTCTATGAATGTATACCACCCCGCACTTCCGATTGCAGCTTTTTCAATGGCTTTATCAACGCCATACATTAAATATCTATGAACAAACTGCGATCCTCCTGAGAATCCATATATTAAGTATTGTTCTGAAGAAAGATTATATTTATTTTGAAAGTAGGCATAGAATTTTGCTATCGAATCATTTAACCAAACGCCTTGATCTTTAATGATTTTTCCAGAGTAAGATGCCATTCCAAGCGTAGAAAAATATGGATGATCATTTTTTTTAAAATGCGGCGCCACTAATATAACATTTTTATCTTTTGCAGCATCCAGCCACATTGAGAGATATCTGTCTGCGTCTCTTGACGCTCCATGAATTATAAAAAGTACTTTAGTTTCGGTATTTACTTCTGCTGGCAAGACATAGAGAAGATCAACATCAGCTTTTTCCCAAGCAGAATATCGCACCACACTATAATCAGATGAAAAACTATTATTAGCTAAAAAAAATATTAAAAAAATTTTCAGTAATTTTGAATATTTCATCATTTTATTCTATCAATGAATTTTAAAATATAGGTTAAAATATAAAATTAAATTTATAAAAAAATTGAAAAATTACTCTGAAATCGTAAAAAGCATCCATAACTCAAAGTATAAAATAACTTTTGTATCAAGTGGTGGAGGAACTAATGCCATATCATCATTGCTAGAAGTTCCTGGAGCCAGCAATACTATTCTTGAATCTTACATACCATATTCAAAAGAATCGATGGATAAATTCTTAAATAAAACTCCTGATCATTACTGCTCACTTGATACATGTTTGAGTATGGCAGCGAATGCTTATAAAAAATCACTTGAAATTAGTGATAAAACAAAATCAAAATATTTACTTGGCCTTGCAATCACAGCAAATCTTGCCACAACATATGCGAAAAAAGGAGATCATAAATTTTTTATTGTGATTCAAGCAAATGATTACACAGAATACCTTGAGTGTTACCTTGAAAAAGGAAAAAGGTCACGAAACGAGGAAGAAGAGTTAATTACAGAATGTGCTATTAGTCTTTTATCAAAATCATGTGGACTAGAATATCCTCTGCCAGAGCCTGGAGAAGAAATAAAAGTAAAAAAGGTTACTGCTGAAAAGCCTTGGAAAAAATTATTTAATAATAAGGTGGGTTATATATCAAATAATAAAAATAACCCTGAACTTATATTTCCAGGTTCATTTAACCCATTACACGAAGGTCACTTAAAGATGCGAGAACTCGCTGAGAAGAAAACAGGCATGCATACAACATTTGAAATATGTGCGAAGAATGCTGATAAGCCACCGCTAACATATGTTGAAATTAAAAGAACAATTGATCAATTTCAAAATGATGAAAGTTGGATGTTAACTTCAGCAGGTAGATTCAGTGAAAAAGCAGAAATGTTTCCAAATTCAGTTTTTATAATTGGAGCAGATACTCTAATGCGAGTATTTGATGAAAAATTTTATAAAAATCATAAAGATATGATGGAGCACATTCAAAGATTCAATGATCATAATATTAATTTTTTAGTATTTGGAAGAAAAGTAGGTAAGAAATTTATTTCACTAAATAAAATTAACGTGCCAAAAATTATTGAGGACAGGTGTACAGGCTTTGAAGAAGACAGTTTTAGAGATGATATATCATCTACAGAGTTAAGATTGACTCAAAATAATTAGTTATGAGGTGGTAACTTGGCCTCGACAAACCATTCGTGAACTCTTTTAACTGGATTAAACTTTTTTAATCTCATTTTTTTGTTTTCGAGAGTAAACTTTCTAGTTTTAATTGCTGTGTAATGATAGGTATGACTATCTCTAGTTTCATCCTCAGGAATTAAATATACTTTTGTTTGTTTTTTATCTGCCATAAGTGGTGATGATTATACACAATGTATTCAATAAATTTAGCTTTTATTTAAATTTTTGTAAAAACCAAGGTTACCGTAAAGCGGCGTTCTTTCTTTAGTAATTACTCCTATAGAGACTAGCTCCAACATTTTTTTATGGCTTTGATATTTATTTGCCATGAAATTTTCTATAAATGCTTTTTTATCAATGTATGGATAAAGCGATCTAATGAGACTTCCTGCAAGCAAAATACCATTACCACTTGAATACGTTAAAGATAAATCTGACAAAGTTTCTGCAAGACTCTTTAAGAAACCATTTATAACAAAAACTGCATCAGCATCATTTTTAATAAATTTCTCAAATATTTTTTCAGAAGAGATGGTATTGCCTGTTTTTAAATTATAGATAGATGCTATAGCTGTTCCAGAAATAATTTTTTCTAGGTTTAGATTATCCTCACTATTTAAATTGAAGTTTTTTTGAAGCAAAGACGATGCATTAGTTGTATTGCCAATTTCGGTAGGTAAAACAGTTTGATTGTTAATTGACAGAGCAGCGCCTAAGCCAGTTCCAGGACCAACAAATAATCTATTCTGGTTGAATGGTTCTCCTTTTTTAATGTATTCAACACTATCCTTAATATAGTCATAGCTATATGCTATTGCCTCCCAATCATTTAAAAGAAAACATTCTTTTAAAGAAAATTTATCTTTTATTTTTATTGGATCAAAAGTATATTCCTGATTTGTCATAGAAATGACGTTATTGATTTTTGGGCCTGCAACAGAAAGAATTAAAACATCGCTGTCATGTTTATTAATTAATTTTTCTAAAAAAGAGTCAAATTTTTCTGGATCAAATGACGATTTTTCGATCTCTGATATATTATCATTAGAAGCATTTGCTACAGCATGACGCATGTTTGTTCCGCCAATATCAACAAGCAATAAATTATCCATGAATTAATCCTGGTAGGTTAAACCGTATCCAAATTTATATAGAGGATAATATTCTTTTTGCTTAATATTTAGAGGATTGTTTGAATTCTTGCTTGGCCAAGAAAAAGGCAATTTACCTGAAAAATCATATTTAATATTATTTTGATTATCTGTAAATATTACATCATTGATACCTTCTACAGCTGTGCCAGGCAACCACAAACTTACAAAAGCATCTGAAAAATTTAGCTCCTGGTCAACAATGAGAGGTCTTCCAGAAATAAATAAAGAAACCAAAGGAATGCCATCTTTTGATATTTTCTTCATAACCTTAAGAATATTCTTGTTTTTAGGACTAAAATCTAGTGAGGTAATATCTCCCTCACCCTCAGCATAAGGTGTTTCTCCATAAATAAATATGACCACATCTGGTTTTTGATCATAACTTCCATCATCTGAGTATTCCACTGAACCTCCAGACATCAAAACATTTTCTGAGATTGAATCAAATATACTTTGTGTGTTTGGGAAGTCCTGATTTGAAATACTTGTACCCTCCCATGTTTTACCTTGCCATGTAATTGTCCATCCACCCATTTGATTTTCAATTAATTTTGATTGAGGCCCGACAATAAGATATCTTTTTTTAGGATTAAGAGGTAAAACTGAATTCTTATTTTTGAGCATTACAAGAGACTCTCTTACAGCTTGCCTTGCCAATTTTCTATGTTCAGAATCTCCTATAAAATTTTCATTGAATGCATGAGGCACTCTGCCATCAAATAATCCAAGATGTTTTTTTACACTGAGTATTCTAGCTACTGCGTCATCAAGTCTTTTCTCAGAAATTACTCCAGACTTTACTTGATCATAAGTGTTCCAATATAAAGCCTCCCATTCAGTTGGCACCATGTATACGTCTACGCCTGCGTTAAATGCCTCTGGACAATTTGCATCTTCACATTCAGGTAATTGACCGTGCCCATTCCAGTCTCCAACTACAAAACCATTAAATTCCATCTGTGATTTTAAAATATCATCTAATAGATATTTATTCCCATGACTTTTAATTCCATTCCATGAGTTAAAACTTGCCATTACTGATATAGCACATACATCAATTGCATCATAGTAAGGCTTCCCATGGATATTTTTAAGAGATGACTCATCGATAATTGTATCGCCCTGATCAACACCATTTTTTGTTCCACCATCACCTAAGAAATGTTTTGCAGTTGCTAAAACATGATACTTATCTAAGAATTTTTCATTTTCGCCTTGTAATCCAATAATAAAGTTTTTACCTAATTCAGATACTAGGCTTGCATCCTCAGAATATCCTTCATATGTTCTACCCCAAAGATCATTTTGTGGCACAGCAATTGTTGGAGCAAAAGTCCATATAATTCCTGTTGAAGCCACCTCTTTTGCGACAGCAGCTCCAATTTGCTTCATAAGTTTTTGGTTTTTAGCTGCTCCTAATCCTATGTTATGTGGAAAAATTGTTGCACCAATTACGTTGTTATGGCCATGCACAGCATCTGTACCCCATAAAATTGGTATCTTCACACCATCAACGACTGTTGATGCATCATAGTACTCCTTACTTAGATTTTTCCAGTCATCAATGCTGCTATTTTTATTCTTATTTGGAAATCCGCCTCCTCCATTAAGAATAGTTCCAAGATGAAATTTCTTAACTTGTTCTATGGTTATGCTATTAATCTCAGGCATGATTATTTGACCTATTTTTTGCTCAAGACTCATTTTAGAGATCATTTCATTAACAAAATTAGAATGATTAGGTAATTCACAATCATTTGAGTCAGACCAATCAATTTCAGCTGAGAGAAAAGAGCAAAATACTATTAATAAAAATAATTTTTTCATTTTTTAAGCGAGTGTTATGTAAATGATTGCAAGAACAAAAACAATTACACAAGTATTAAAATTAAAAGATTTTGAAGTTGAAAAATTTATACTACTTAAGTCAATTGCTTTTGCTTGATCCTTGTAACCTTGCAAATATGATGTATACCAACATCCAATTGCAGATAAGACAAAGACTATTGTCATTCTGTGAATAAATGGTAAGTCTGGATAAATCAAACTAATTAAGACAGAAGCGAATAGAGAAATTAATGCTGCAATTAAAACTGACATCGATGTAGCTTTTTTCCAAAATAAAGCAACTAAGAATATAACAACAATCCCTGGTGAAAAATATCCAGTGAAGTTCTGAATGTATTGAAAAATTGATTCGAAGCTACCTAAGAGTGGTTTTGCTAATAATGTTGCTATTAAAAGTGAAATTACAACTGTATATCTACCCACCTTTATTAAACTAGCTTGATTATGCTCTTCGCCTTTGAAGTATCTATATATATCCATTGTGAATATAGTACTTATGCTATTACTCATTGAAGCAAGTGAGGAGACTATAGCAGCTATCAACGCTGCAAATGTAAGACCCAAAAGTCCATTTGGAAGTAAAGACATCATAGTTGGATAAGCTTGATCGGATTTTTCAAGAACAGGAAACAGAATAGCTGCACATATACCTGGAAGTACTATTACAATCGGCATTAAAAGTTTCAAATATGCAGCGAACATAACTCCTTTTTGAGCTTCTTTGATTGATTTGGCTCCTAGCGCTCTCTGGGTGATGTATTGATTGAATCCCCAATAAAAAAAGTGACCAATCCAAACACCTAATCCAAATAAAATCCAAATACCTGGTAAGTTTTTATATGAGGGATTGTCACTCGAAAGTATCATGTCAAATTTTTCTGGCATTTGATCAAAGACTATTTTCATACCATTAACAACTCCAGTTGATTCAGAAATTGTATTTAGCGCAATGAAAGAAACTGCTAAACCACCAAAAATTAATAGAACAACTTGAACAACATCTGTCATTGCAACTGCTTTAAGTCCTCCTGAAAGGGAGTAAGCCAATGAAAATATAGCTAAAACAACAAGGCCATAAAATAAATCCAATCCAGTTAATGCATTAATTGCAAGAGAACCAAGCCAAAGAACAGAAGTTAAATTTATGAAAATGTACACTATCAGCCAAAAGAAAGACAAAACTAGACTAACGCTTTTATCAAAGCGTTGTTCAAGAAATTGTGGCATCGTATATATTTTTTTTTCTAAAAATAATGGCAAAAAATACTTAGCCATCACTATTAGAGCTATTGCTGCCGTAAGCTCCCAAACCGCAATTGCCATTCCAACAATAAAGCCTTGGCCCGACATTCCAATGATTTGTTCAGCTGAGATATTAGCTGCAATTAATGAGGCGCCAATTGCCCACCATGGCAATGATCTACCAGCCAAGAAATAATCTTCTGCACTTCTCTCTGAACCTCTCTTATTTTTTGAAACGTAAGTAGCTAGAGAAATAATTCCAATACAATATAAACCTACTATCATCCAATCTAGTGTGTTAAACATATATCTAGCCTAATTTTTAGAAACCATATTGTAACAATTATTTGAAGGAGTCTTCTAAAAATTTTATGTCATTAAGAACTTCAGATAGATGATTTATAAACTGAATTGCATACACTCCATTTATAACTCTGTGATCATACGATAAGGATACTGGAAGCATCTTAACAGTCTCTAATTTAAGTTTATCTAACCTTAAAGAATCAAATGTTCTAGATAATCCCAAAATACCAACCTCAGGCGGATTTATTATGGGTGTAAAGAACTTTCCTCCAACACCACTGAGTGAGGATACCGTAAAAGATGCACCTTGAAGATGTTCGTTTTTTAAACGTCTCTTTTTTGCTAAGTCTGCCAATTCCTTTACCTCACTAGCTATATTTGAAATAGTCTTTGAATCAATATTCTTTATATTAGGAACAATTAGCCCATACTCTGTGTCAACAGCAACTCCAATGTTAATAAAATCTTTGAAGATAATGGTATTAAGATCTTTAGAGAGCGAAGAATTCATCATTTCATATTCTTTTAAAGACACTGACAAACCTTTTAATATAAAAGCTAGAGGTGATATTTTTAGTTTATATTTTTTGCATAATTTTTCCCTAATTTTCATTAGCTTTGAAATATTGATTTCTTCATGTTGCGTTACATGAGGAATATTTACCCAAGAAGAATGAAGATTGTCTAAAGACGTTTTCTGAAACTTTGTTAAATCAACTTCTTTGGTATTACCCCATTGAGAAAAATCAATATCTGGTTGAGCGCTTTTGAATGTTTGTTCTTGAGGTGAAGACAGAATGTTTTTTACGTATTGATGAAGATCTTCTTTTAAAATTCTACCCTTAGGTCCTGAACCAGCAACCAAAGACAGATTAATTCCAAACTCCCTTGCAAGCTTTCTTGTAGCGGGACCTGAATGGATATTTTTAGACTTATGATTATTTAAATTTATTACATTAGATTCTTGTTTGGACATTACATTCGCAGCATCGTCAACAGCTGATGGAGGATCATCCATGAATGTTTTTTCATCAACAGAAACTTCTTCTTTGATATCTATATTTGTTTTGTCTACTTCTTTGTTTTCTTGAACCTCTATTTCTAAAAAAGGCATGCCTACTTTGACTTTGTCACCTACATTCAAAATGACTTTATTGACAATACCATTCACAGAAGACGGTATTTCCATTGCAGCTTTATCAGTTTCAAGAATTAAAATAGGTTCTTCTGAATCTACCTCTTGGCCAGATTCTACGCATATCTCAATAACTTCAACTTCATCAAAATCTCCATAATCCGGCAAATTAATTGTTTTTAGGTTTGACACTATATTTCCCAAGGATTTGGCTTGTTTGAATCAATACCAAGTTCTTTGTAGTAATTCTCGATTTGGTTTTTATCGATTTTGTCATTCTTATATAAAGCATAAATAGCAGCTCTTGCTATGCTTTTAGAATCAACTTCAAAAAAATCTCTTAAAGTTTGTCTTGAATCACTTCGTCCATATCCATCAGTTCCTAGGGTTGTATATGAGGAATGGATATATGGCCTGATTTGTTCCGCATAAGATCTCATGTAATCAGTTGCAGCAATTACTGGAACATTGCTATCAGAAAAACATTCTTCAACATAGGTCAGTTTCTGTTTACCACTTGGATTTAATTGATTGTATCTTTCGATCTCCATCCCATCTTTTCTCAATAAATTAAAACTTGTGACACTCCATACTTGTGCTTTTATTTTAAATTTAAATAAAATATCTTTTGCTTTTAACGCCTCTCTTAAGATTGCTCCTGACCCAAGAAGCCTAACATCATATGATTCATTGTCTGATAATACATACATACCCTTTATGATTCCCTCTTCACAATCTTTTGGCATTTCGGGATGAGTGTAATTCTCATTAATTGTGGTGATGTAATAAAAATAATTTTCTTGATCAATATACATTTTTTTAATGCCGTCTTTCACAATTGTTGCTACTTCATATGCATATGTTGGATCATATGATAAACAGTTAGGAATTGTAGATGAAAGTATATGACTATGGCCGTCTTGATGCTGTAAACCCTCTCCATTAAGAGTTGTTCTCCCAGATGTAGCACCAATTAAAAAACCTTTTGCTTGTGCATCACCTGCAGCCCAGGAAAGATCATGCACACGCTGAAATCCAAACATAGAATAAAACAAATAAAAAGGCACCATTGGAAAATCATAATTTGAGTAGGCAGTTGCTAATGCAGTCCATGCACTAAATGCACCAGCTTCAGTTATTCCCTCTTCCAGCATTACACCATCCTTTGATTCCTTGTACCACATTACCTTATCTGCATCTTCTGGTTCATATTTCTGACCTGCAGATGAATAAATACCTACCTGCCTAAATAAAGCCTCCATGCCGAAGGTTCTAGCTTCATCAGGAACTATAGGGACTATTCTTTTGCCAATTTCAGGATCTTTCAGTAAATCAGTGATTATTCTTACAATTGCCATGGTTGTAGAAATTTTTCGATCACCACTTGACTCAAGTAGTTTCTCAAAAGGTTTGTCGCTTGCTATTGAGAGCGGATCCGATGAGGTTCTTCTTCTTGGAATAAATCCTCCCAATGCTTCTCTTGTTTTTTTGAGGTATTGTATCTCTGGTGAATCTTCGGGCGGTCTAACGTATGGTAATTTCTCTATTTCTGAATCTGGTACGGGAATATTAAACTTATCTCGAAAAGATTTTATATTATCCATAGATAACTTTTTTACTTGGTGGGTAGTGTTATCAGCCTCTCTAGATCCAGTCCCATAACCTTTAGTTGTGAGGGCAAGAATTACAGTTGGCGCTCCTTCAGAATTAACTGCTTTATGATAAGCTGCATAAACTTTATATGGATCGTGTCCTCCTCTATTTAACTTATAAATATCATCATCCGATAGGTCTTTTACCATTTCCAGAACCGAAGGATCCTTCGCAAAAAAATTCTCTCTCGTATAGGCGCCACCTTTTGCTTTAAAGTTTTGCAACTCTCCATCTACTACAACATCCATTAAATCCTGTAATTTACCCTCAGAATCTTTTGCCATTATTGGATCCCAGAATCTGCCCCAAACTACTTTAATGACATTCCAGCCCTCACCTCTGAAGGAACCTTCGAGTTCCTGAATAATTTTTCCATTCCCTCTTACAGGACCGTCTAATCTTTGCAGGTTGCAGTTGATTACAAAGATTAGGTTTTCAAGCTTTTCTCGTCCAGCTAATCCAATAGCTCCCTTTGATTCAGGCTCATCCATTTCACCATCACCACAAAACACCCAGACTTTACGATCATTTCTTGGGACCAGGCCTCTTGATGACAAATAACGCATTACATGCGCTTGATAAATTCCAAGAATGGGCCCTAGACCCATTGAAACAACTGGAAACTGCCAATACTCAGGCATTAACCATGGATGAGGATAAGATGACAATCCAGGCTTAGTTACTTCTCTTCTAAAATTATCTAAATCCTCTTCATTGAGATAGCCTTCCAGAAAACTACGAGCATAAATTCCAGGAGAACTTTGTCCCTGATAGTAAATCATGTCTTCAAGTTGATTATTAGACCCCCTAAAGAAATAATTAAATCCAACATCGTATAAAGTTGCAGCTGAAGAAAATGTAGCTATATGCCCACCAAGCTCATCATCGTTCATATTTGCCCTTAAGACCATGACTAAGGCATTCCATCTTATTAAAGATCTAATTTTTCGCTCCATGAAAAGATCACCAGGCATGGGAGCTTCTTCTTTGACAGAAATCGTATTTTTAAAAGGTGTTGTTAAATTATATGAAGGTATAGCGCCTTCTTGATTGAGTCTTTCAGCAATTTTTGTAAGAAGATAGGAAGCTCTATCAACACCTTCTTCCTCAATTACACTGTTAATGGCCTCAAGCCACTCATTAGTCTCTATTGGATCAGAATCTTTATTTCTCAAGATAAACTACCGATAAAATATTGTTAGATTATATTATATGCTTTCTAAAAATTTATTATTTGTATAGCATCTGAATGTTTTTCTGAGAATATTCCAGAAACCATTATAAATTTCAGTTTTTTCTTTTTAGAGAAATATTTTTTCAAGATATTACTGCATTGTTTGATTGTTTTATCATGATTTGAAATATCTTTAATTAGAAATGAAACAGTCGAACCTACTAAACTGAGCTGTCTGAGAGTAACTTCGTTATTTGTAAATGAAAAAATGGGAACTCCATGAGGTTTTGCATTTGCAATATATGTTGCTGTATCACCAGTTCTTGTAATTGCAATAATTCCATCTGCTTTAATTGACTCAGCTAAATTTTTTGCAGCTTGGCCTATATATTCCCAATCAGAATTTTTTTGTAGATTATTTTCATAGCCGAGTGTTTTAAATTTTTCAGTTTCAGCAACTATAGATTTCATAAACTTTATACATTCCTCAGGGTATTTACCAATACTAGTTTCTCCAGATAGCATTACGGCATCTGCACCCTCATATACTGCATTTGCAATATCAGTAACTTCAGCTCTTGTTGGAGTGGGATTATTAATCATAGATTCCAATAAATGAGTTGCAACAATAGATCTCTTTCCATGAGTTGCGCATGACAACATTATTTTTCTTTGAATGTTAGGAAGATTGGTTAAACTTGTTTCAATTCCTAAATCACCTCTCGCAACCATTACGCCCCAACTTGATTTACAAATATCCTCAATATTATCAAGACCTTCTTGATTTTCTATTTTAGAAATAATTTTTACAGAAGATTTATTTTTATTTATTAGTTTCTGTAATTCAGTAATATCATCAGCACTTCTTACAAACGAGAGTGCAATAAAATCAACTCCGCTCTTAATACCAAATTTTATATCTTCAATGTCTTTAGTAGTGATTGAAGGTAAATTAATTCTTACGCCAGGTAAATTGACATGCCTTTTTGAACCAATTTTACCTCCGTCAATTACTTTGCACTCTAAGGTCTCATAATCCTTGGAAATTACTTCAAAATTGATTAATCCATTGTCAACAGAGATTTTTGACCCTTTTTTGACACTTTGGATGAGGTCTTTGTAATTGATTTTAATTGAAGAAGTTTCTACATCAACTTCATCTCTAACGGTTAGAGAAACTATATCGCCAGATTTTAAATCAATAGGAAGTTTTGTGTCGCCAGTCCTAATTTCAGGACCTTGTGTATCTAGAAGAACCGATACATTGGTTTTATTTTTTTTATTAATTTTATGAATGAATTCAATTATATTAGAAGCATTTTTATGAGTAGCATGTGACATATTAATTCTAGCTACATCCATTCCTGATAAAACTAAGTTTTCTAATGAAGAATAACTATCAGTGGATGGTCCAATAGTGCAAATAATTTTAGTGCGAGTAAACATATTCAAGAGAATGATATATAAAAGTGTTGTATATACAACAGATATAGAGATATTTTATGTATTTATTTAAGACAAAAAAAAACAGAGTTAAACTCTGTTTTCTTAGTTCGAGTTCCTTAGGGGTCTAAAGTGAGATTTTCTTTAGCTCCTTGAGTCCTTTCTCTTGAACTCTTGGTGGATCTGCAAGCTCTTTTTTATCGCCGACTCTTGCAAATGCTTTCACCCTTCGGTCTCTTCCTTCAGCTTCTCTCTAGGTCTCCCGTCTGCAGTTGGTCACTAGTCGGTTGCTGTTGGTATTAT
>Ga0208878_1000425_pt1 | contig 14632 bp, 15 predicted proteins | sample Knorr_S15_td_Sur_FD_185600 | JGI IMG/M metagenome (GOLD analysis project Ga0208878, IMG submission 185600) | Marine microbial communities from Southern Atlantic Ocean transect - Knorr_S15_td_SurfaceA_ad_5m_LV_A (SPAdes) (version 2) | ecosystem: Environmental > Aquatic > Marine > Oceanic | place...
CATATTTAGAAGATATATATATGGTTCTTTTAATGAGCGTTTTCCCAGGATTTGGAGGTCAAAAATTTATTCCCGAAGTTTTGGATAAAGTAAAAAATTTACGGCAACAAATCGATGAAAAGAATCTTGAAGTCAGACTGGAAATAGACGGTGGAGTAAATTCAGAAAATATTTCTGATATTTCGTCTGCTGGAGCAGATACATTTGTTGCAGGATCAGCGATCTTTAATAACAAAAATTACTCTAATGCAATTAAGAATCTCAGGGATAATTTTTATTAATTTATTTGCAATTAATCTTTTTGCGAGCGAAATTAACTGTTCTGAAGGATTTAGCTTTGGAGCGGACAAAAAAAGCTGTATAAAGTTTTTGACTACTGATGAAGAAAGAAAAAAGGGTTTGATGTTTCAAGAGAAATTGGCACCCGGCCACGAACTACATTTTTTATGGAGTGATTCTAAATTTAGATGTATGTGGATGAAAAATACAAGTATTGAAATTGATATTTTATTTATCGACGATGATAAAAATCTTATTCTTGAAAAAGGTCAACCTTATTCTAAGAAGAAAATTTGTCACGCAGCAAAAGTTGTTATTGAAGCTAATAAAGGTGAGCTTTCAAGAAAATATAACTTAATTTATGAATAAGCAATGAAACGAAAAGCTTTTTTCAAAAATATATCTGGAGAACAATTCTCTCCTTTGGAAATATATTTGAAGTTTTTAGATGAAGATAATTCCTATTTCTTTGAGAGTGTGGAAGGGGGTGAGAAATGGGCAAAGTATTCAATTATTGGGCTGCCAACCAAAAATAAAATAAGTTTTAGAGATAATCCTTTGGAAGAAATTGACTCATTTATAAAATTGCATAAAACAGAAAAAGTTGAAGGTCTTCCCGATTTTGCAGGAGGTTTAGTTGGATATTTTAGTTATGACACGATCAGATTAATAGAGAACAAATTAAGTAATTCAACAAAACCCGAATTGAATTACAAAGAAATATCCTTAATGATTTCAGATGAAGTTATTGTTTATGACAATTACGAAAAAAGATTATTTGTTATTGTTAATGATTATGAAGATAACCAAGATCAAGCTTTATCCAGAATTGAAGAAATTTTAGATACAGTCAGAACTCCTTTTGAAGAAAAAGAAGAGCCCAAAAAAAATGAAATAAATTTTAGTTCTTCTGTTTCTAAGCAAGAGTATTTAAATAACGTGAAGAAAATTAAGGACTATATTATTGAAGGAGACGTTATGCAGGTTGTTTATGGGCAAGAGTTTTCAAGCCCTTTTACGGGTTCTCCAATAAATTTATATAAATCGTTAAGAAAATTAAATCCTTCTCCTTACATGTATTTCTTAAAAATTGACGATTTGCACATTGTAGGCGCGTCACCAGAAATTCTAGTTAGACTTCAAAATAATCAAGTCACAGTAAGGCCAATAGCAGGAACCATTAAGAGAGGGAAAAATGAAAAAGAAGATGCAGAATTGGCAGAAAAATTAAAAAATGATGAAAAAGAAATTGCAGAGCATCTAATGCTAATAGACCTTGGAAGAAATGATGTAGGCAGAATTGCTAAAACAGGAAGTGTTAAGACGACTGATCAAATGATTATTGAAAAATATTCACACGTGATGCATTTAGTATCAAATGTCGTTGGAGATTTGAATGAAAATCAATCTGCTATAGACGTTTTAAAGGCAACGCTGCCCGCAGGTACTTTATCTGGAGCTCCTAAAGTAAGAGCAATGGAAATAATAGATGAGTTGGAACCTGACCGAAGAGGAGTTTACGGCGGAGCGGTTGGATATTTATCATGGACTGGAAATATGGATACCGCAATTGCTATCAGAACTGCTGTGATACAAAACAATACTGTTAAAGTAAGAGCAGGAGGCGGAATTGTGCATGATTCAGATCCTGAGTCAGAATTTCAAGAGTCTTTAAATAAAGCCCAATCTATTTTTAAAGCAATCGAGGATATGGATTAATGTTGCTGATGATAGACAACTATGATTCATTCACTTACAACTTAGTTCAATACTTTGGAGAACTGGGACAAGAAGTAAAAGTGTATAGAAATGACGAGATTACAATAGAAGAGGCAAGAAAATTAAAACCCGAATACCTTGTAATTTCTCCTGGCCCTTGTGCACCAAAACAAGCAGGCATTTCTCTAGAAATAATTAAAGAATTTAGAGCGAATCTGCCGATTCTTGGAGTGTGTCTAGGTCATCAAGCTATTGGAGAGGCTTTTGGAGGAAATATAGTGAAAGCTCCAAAACCTATGCATGGCAAATTATCGAAAATTCAGCACAATTCTAAATTTTTATTTTCAAATATTGAAAATAATTTTTTAGTGACTCGATATCATTCTTTGACAATAGATCCACAATCATTACCAGATGAGTTAGAAATTACGGCAAAATCTGAAGACGGCGTCATTATGGGAATTCAACACAAAGCATTCAATATATCAGGGGTTCAGTTTCACCCAGAATCTATAAAGACTGAAAATGGAAAAAAAATACTATTAAACTTTCTTTCTTCAAAATGAGCTCTAAAGAGATTATAAAAAAAGTTTTATCAAATAATCTGACTCAGTCTGAATCAGCTTCAGTGATGCAAGATATTTTTATGGGCAAAGTGGCTGATCAGGAAATCGAAAATTTTTTAACATCTTTATCAAGTAAAGGAGAAACTTCAGATGAATTGACAGGGGCAGTTTTAGCAATGAGAAGTTCCTCTCTTAAAGTTAAATTGAAATCACAAGATAATCTTGTTGATTGTTGTGGTACAGGCGGCCTTGGAAAAAGCATGATGAATATTTCAACAGCATCTGCGTTTGTTGCGTCAGCTGCTGAAGTAAAAATTGCTAAGCATGGAAACCGTTCGGCTACTGGCAAAAGTGGAAGTGCAGATTTATTAGAAGCAGCAAATGTAAATTTGAATATCAAACCAGAGGAGGTTGCAAAATGCATAGAAGAAATTGGAATTGGATTCATGTTTGCACCAAATTTTCACCCTGGAATGAAATATGTCATGCCTGCGAGAAAAAGAATTGCTGATAAAACAATTTTTAATCTTCTTGGTCCTTTAACAAATCCAGCAAATGCTAAAAGACAAAGTTTAGGAGTATACGATTCTAAGTGGATTATTCCTGTCGCAGAAACTTTGAGAAATCTTGGTAGTAATAAAGCAATGGTTTTCCATTCTAACGATGGTCTCGATGAAATAAGTTCAGTAGACAAAACTCATGTTGCTGAATTAGATGAAGGTAAAATTAAAGAATATGAGATTGATCCCAAAACATACGACATTCATCAAAAAAATTTTAAAGACCTTCAAATAGAGTCACCATTTGACAGTCTAGATCTGATTAAAGCTACTCTAGGAAATGAAGATTTTAAGGCAGGCGAAAATATTGTTTCTCTAAATTCAGCGGCAGTCATTTACGTTTCAGGTATAGCTAGAAATTTTGAAAGTGCCCTCGAAATTGCAATTGATGCTATAAAATCTGGTAAGGCCTTAAAAAAACTAAATGAACTTGCATCTTTTTCAAACGCTTTCAATGAATCATCTGAATAAAATAATAGAAATTACTGAAGAGACGGTAAAAAAATCTCTTTCTTCTAGATCTGTAGGATCTTTAGAAGATGATTTCGATAAATTTAAAAAAAGAGATTTTCAAAAGGTAATTTCCACGAAAGTCGCCAAGGAAGAAACTGCAATTATTGCTGAGATAAAAAAAGCATCTCCAAGTAGGGGCTTGATTAGAAAAGATTTCGACCCTCAAAAGATTGCTGAAGAATACGAATCAAATGGAGCTGTTTGCTTGAGTGTTCTTACAGATGAACCTTTTTTTCAAGGAAAACTTGAATATTTGGAAATGGTAAGAAATTCTTGTGATTTACCTATTCTGAGAAAAGACTTCATGATAGATCCGTATCAAATATATGAAACAAAAGCATATGGCGGTGATTGTGTCCTTTTAATTGTGGCAGCTCTGGACAAAATTCAATTGAGAGATTTTTCTCAACTTGCTAAAGAGCTAGATTTAGATATTCTTATAGAGGTTCATTCTGAAGCTGAGTTATTTGATGCCCTAACAATTGACCCCAAGCTGTTGGGTATTAACAATAGAGATCTCACGACATTTGAGGTAGATAAAAATTTGTCAATTAAACTAGCAAAACAGATGCCTAATGATATTACTGTCATTTCGGAAAGCGGAATCAGAACGAGAGAAGACATCTTTAACTGCAAGGAACATGGAATACATAGTTTTTTGATCGGTGAAAGTTTGATGAAGGAAAATAGTCCTGGCAAGGCTTTGAAGGAAATTCTAAGTTAAGATTCATTGATTCCTTTTTCCAATATCCTTTCTATAAAAAGCTCCTTCCCAAGAAATTTTTGAAGTTGATGCATAAGCAGATTGAAAGGCATTTTCCAAGTTTTCACCTAAACCTGTCACGCACAGTACACGACCTCCATCAGTAAGAATTTCTCCAGCTATTTTTTTTGTTCCACAATGAAATACTTTAATTGATTCGCTTTCTTCTGAGATTCCAGAAATTGGAAAACCAATGTCATATTTTTCAGGATAGCCCTTTGATGCCATAACGACTCCTAAAGCATATCTATCATCCCATTCAATAATTTCGTTTTCTAATTCTGTTTTTGATGCTTTCAAACAAAGCTTCAAAAAATCACTTTTCATTCTCATTAATATTGGTTGAGTTTCAGGATCGCCAAATCTACAGTTGTACTCCAAGACTTTTATCTCATTATTTTCGATCATTAACCCTGCATACAAAAATCCTTTATATCTTATGCCTCTGTTTTTTAATTCTGCTAGAGTTGGTTCAATTATTTTATTCATAATTTCGTCATTCAATTCATTCGTGATTAAAGGGGTAGGGGAATAAGCCCCCATCCCGCCAGTGTTAGGACCTTTGTCCCCGTCGTCTCTTTGTTTATGATCTTGAGAACTTGCTAAAGGAATAACATTTTTACCATCACAAAGGACAATAAAACTGGCTTCTTCTCCTCTTAAAAATTCCTCTACAACAAGATTATCTCCAGCTGAACCAAGTTTTTGTTCAACCATCAGGCTGTTGAGTGCTTCAAATGCTTCTTCTCTGGAAAATGCAACTATTACTCCTTTGCCGCCAGCTATTCCATCTGCTTTCAAAACGACAGGAATTTCACAGTTTTTAAGAAATTCTTTTGCAGTTGCAGCCTCAGAGAATACTTTGTGATTTGCAGTAGGAATGTTCCCCTTTTTTAAGACATCTTTCATAAAAATTTTTGATCCTTCCATTTGAGCAGCTAGTTTATTAGGACCTAAACAAAGAAGGTTATTTTTTTCGAACAAATCAACAATTCCCATCACTAGTGGAGCTTCGGGACCAACGATACTGAGATCAATCCTTTCAGTTTTTGCAAATTCTAGTAATCCGTCTAAATCTTCAGCTTTTATGTCTACGTTTTTTGTTTTAGGCTCCTTTGCTGTGCCAGCATTTCCTGGGGCAACAAAAATTTTTTCACAAAGATCGCTTTGAGCTATTTTCCATACTAGCGCGTGTTCTCTTCCTCCAGAACCTATTACAAGAACTTTCATCTAATGTCTAAAATGTCTCATGCCAGTGAATATCATAATCATGTTTGCTTCATTCGCTGCTGAAATAATCTCGTCATCTCTGATAGAGCCGCCAGGTTGAATTATGCATGAAATGCCATTTTTAGCCGCTTCGTCGATACTGTCTCTAAACGGGAAAAAAGCATCAGAAGCCATACAAGAGCCATTTAGATCGAAACCTGCTTTTTTTGCTTTTTTTGCTGCTATTTCAGCACTATCAATTCTACTCATTTGCCCAGCCCCTATTCCTAATGTCTGATTTTTTGAGGCATAAACAATCGCATTAGATTTTACATACTTACAAACTTTCCATGCAAACATAGCATTTTTTAACTCTTCTTTATTGGGCTTTTTCTCTGTTGCTACAATTAAATCTTTGTTCTCAATCTCTCCAGTATCAATACTTTGTACAAGTAATCCTGAATCTACAGAGTGAAATTTTAAACCCGGATTAATTTTTTTTTGATTTTTAATTGCCAATAGACGGACATTTTTTTTAGTCTTAAACTGTTCCATAGCAGCTTTTGTAAAATTTGGAGCAGCCACCACCTCAATAAACTGATTTTCTATTAAATAGTTTGCAGTTTTTTCATCTATTTCTTTATTGACCGCTATTATTCCCCCAAATGCAGAAGTTGGATCGCATGCAAATGCTTTTTTATAAGCTTCTAAAACAGAGTTAGACGACGCTACTCCGCATGGATTAGCATGTTTAACAATTACGCAAGAAGCTTCAGAAAAATTGCTTACACACTCAAGCGCTGCATCTGTGTCTGCAATATTATTGTAGGAAAGCTCTTTTCCTTGCAGTTGAGTTGCTGAAGAAATTCCATTTGGACTTTTATTGGAAAGTTTATAAAAAGCAGCTTTTTGGTGAGGGTTTTCTCCGTATCTTAAATTATCAGACTTGTAATAAGCTCCAAAGATTGATTTGGGTAAATCCTCTTCATCTAAATTTTCAAAAAAATCAGATATAGATAGATCATATTTAGTCACATTACTAAAAGCTGTTTCTGCAAGCTTTAATCTAGTTGCATAAGAGATAGCTTTATTTTCCTCAAACTCTTTAATAAAACTTTCGTATTCATTTGGTGAAGAAAGGACGGATACATAATAAAAGTTTTTTGCTGAAGCTCTTATCATTGTAGGGCCTCCAATATCTATATTTTCAATCGCCTCTTCAAAAGTTCCATTATTTTTTACTGTTTCTTCAAAGGGATATAAATTCACCACTACTAAATCAATTTCCTCAATTGAATTTTTTTTTACTTCATTTTTATCTATATTTCTTCTTGAAAGAATTCCTGCATGAACTTTTGGATGAAGTGTTTTCACTCTTCCATTCATCATTTCTTTAGATCCTGTGAATTCAGAAATATCTTTAACTTTTATTCCTGCTTCTTCTAAGAACTTTAATGTCCCTCCAGTTGAAATAATTTCTACACTTTCTTTTTGTAATGATTTCGCAAGAACTAGAATATTTTTTTTGTCTGAGACACTTATCAAGGCTCTTTTTATTTTTATCGGAGAATTTTTTGACATATTAGATGAGCTTATGTGCTTTTAGCTTTGTTCTAAGAGTACCTCTGTTAATACCTAACATTTTACATGCCTCAGATTGATTACCGTTGCAATGAATCATTACTTCTTCTAACAACGGTTTTTCAACCTCTTTCATAACCATTTCAAAAACATCTTTAGGTTTATTTCCGTCAAGATTCTTGAAGTACCTTCTCATTGAGAGACCAACTTGATACTTGAGAGTTTTTTTTTCCTCGTTTGCTGACATATTTAATTTATGTGCGTAGATAACTGGGTTCCTAGATTTACTAACTCAATTTTTTTTTGATTTATATCAAATTCAGTTACCGAACAATTATCTGGATAAAAACTAACCATTGAACGATAATTTTCTGCATTAGCTACTATAGTATTTATCACCATAAAATGGGAAAAAATTATCGTTGGATTTTTAAACTCCTTAATTTTAGAAATTATGCTTTGATGCCAATTTAATTGAGCTTTTTCAAGTTCATTAATATTTTTATTAAAAATTTCTTTCAACCATTGCTGCCTTTTATTCAATGGAATTCCTGGAGATGGTATTTCAGTAAAAACTGGGTCAATAAACAGATCTTTATTGAGTTTTTCTTTTAATTTTGTTCCAGTCTCGATTGCTCTTTTAAGAGGGCTGCTTTTCAAATCGTAGTTTTCAATTCCTTCAAGTTTAATAAGCATGTTTGCACATTCTTCGGCCTGGACGATTCCTAAATCGCTTAGTCCTGGATCGGTAGATTCTTCCCAAGAGGCTGAAGCTTCTCCATGTCTTACTATTAATAATTTTGTCATAGTTTTATTTTTATCAAGATTGTGAATAATAACTGAATGAGAATACCTAGGATATATTATCCTGAAGAATTAAAACCAAATTCTTTAATCAATCTTCCTTTAAATGCATCAAATCATTTGAAAGTTTTAAAGAAAAATAAAGGGGATAAAGTTGAAGTCTTTAATGGAAAGGGCACGATTTCCCTCGGATTCTTAGAAGATTTAAAACGTAATAGAATTTCTTTGAGACTAGAAGACAATATTATTCAAGAAAAACCTTTGATTCCCAAAATTAATTTGGGAGTCTCTAATATTAAAAATTTTGATAAAGTTGTAAAAGATTCTTCTCAGCTTGGTGTGAGCGCCTTAGCTTCTTTAATTACTGAAAGAACTAAGATTCGAGACACTAAAAAAGATAAATTTAAAAGATGGCAGCTTATTTCTGCAAGTTCTTGTGAGCAATCAGGATTAAATTGGTTACCTAAGATTTCTCAGAATAATTTAAAAGATTGGATAGGTGAATCAAAGTCAAAGAATAGATTTTTCCTAGATCCAAAAGCAGATCTTTATATCGGCGATATAAAAAGATTTTCAACTTTAGATATTGCAATCGGTCCTGAAGGGGGGTTTTCGACAAAAGAAGAAGATTTATTTAAGAAGTATAATTTTACTGGGGTTAATTGCGGTAACTTGGTCATAAAGACAGAATCTATGCCTATAGTAGTATTATCAATGCTAAAGGTCCTAAGCGAGGCTAACTAAATGAAGAAAATTGGAATAGTAATGAACTCAATTGCTGAAATAAATTTCAAAAAAGATTCAACATTATTGTTGATGAGTGAGTTACAAAATCAAGGCAAAGAACTTTATTACATAGAAAATTTAAATTTGTATTTCTCTAATCAAATGCCCATGGCAGTTGCACAAAAAATTGAAGTATTTATGAATGAAAATAAATGGTTTGATCTAGAAGATCCGGAGAAAATAGAGCTCGCTTCTTTAGATCTTGTCTTAATGAGACAAGACCCTCCTTTCGACATGAATTTTATAAACAATACTTATGTTTTAGAGGCAGCAGAAAATAAAGGTCTTAAGGTAGTTAATAGACCTTCAAGTTTAAGGACATTTAATGAAAAATTATCTATTTTAAATTATCCAAGCTTCATAACTGATACTGTGGTTACCTCTAAGAAGTCACTAATGGAAGAATTTATTAACATTCACAAAAGGGTAGTTTTAAAACCTTTAGGCCTCATGGGTGGCAATGGTGTTCAAATAGTCAGTACCGATAATTGCTCTGAAGTCCTCAATAGTATGCCTTTTGATAATTCAGAAATGCTGATGTTACAAAAATTTATAGATGACGTTTACCTTGGAGACAGAAGGATTTTGATAATAAATGGAAATTTACCAGAATCAGTTGTTTTGAGAAAACCACCAGAGGGCGATTTTCGAGGAAATTTGGCAATAGGCGGAACTGCATCTACTGAAACTTTAAATGAAAGAGATAAAGAGATAGCAAGTGTCATTAGCAAAGATTTGTTAAAGCAAGGAATCTTTATTGCCGGCTTAGATGTAGTAGGAGGCTTCTTGACCGAAATAAATATTACCTGTCCAACATGTTTCAGAGAATTATTAGACCAGACAGGAGAGAATCTCGCAGCAAGCTTCGTAGACCAATTAGAGATAATAAAAATATGAAATTAAAAATTTATGCTTTTTTATTAATTTCATTTGGCTTACATGTTTTTGTTATTGCAGGTTTAAGTTTTGTTACCGATGAAAATACGTTTGATAAAAATGTAGTAAGCGTAAATTTGAATTTTTCAAAGTTTAAAGAATTAGACAGTCAATTAAATTTCGAGATTACGAAAAAAGCTAATGGATTAGATTTAGGAGATAAAGTCGAAAGTTTTAATAAAAAACTTTTTACTGAAAACGAAATTACAAATGCTGCGAATTTATATGTCAGTGCATGGCAAAGACAAATAGAGAGTATTGCCAATTCTTCTTTTAAAGAGTATTTGAATAATCAAGAACCAATTTCTTTAAGACTTTCTGCGACTTTAAATTCTTCTGGTGAGTTAGTTAATTTTGAGCTAATAAAATCTTCTGGGATTGAAACAATTGATCAAGTGGCAATAGATATTTTAAAAACAGCATCACCTTTTATTCCTTTTAGCGAGATGATGAATGACTATCTTGAGATTACTATTATTCGGGATTGGAATTTTGGTTCTCCAAAAATATGACAACAAATTTACTCGGTATAGATTATGGAACTAAACACGTTGGTTTTGCTCTCGGCAACACTTTGACCAAATCGTCTGAAAATTTTTTTTCTTTTTCTTATTCAAAAAAAAATCAGCTTGAACAAAAGATTTTAGAAATCTGTAAGGAATGGGAGATAAGTCAGATTATCTTTGGCATGCCCTTTAACCCAGATGGTTCTAAAAATGACATGTGCAGGCAAATAGAAAAATTTTCAAAAAAATTGTTATCTAAAGTTGATGTGAAAATCTTTTACCATGATGAAAATTATACTTCTACTGATTTTAAAATTGAGACAAAAAATGAAAATGTAAAATCTTTTAATAATTCTCATGGATATGCCGCTAAATTGACATTAGAATCTTTTATGAGAGAACAACTTTAATGGCAGGTTTTTTACCCGATAGTTTTATTCAAAGAGTTTTAGATGAAACCGATATTGTTTCTCTTATAGATTCATACATCCCCTTACAAAAAAAGGGGAAGGATCATTGGTCATTATGTCCTTTTTGTGAAGACGGTAATAATCCATCTTTTAGTGTAAGTTCTCAAAAACAATTTTATTATTGCTTTAGATGTCGTGCCTCTGGAAATGCGATTGGTTTTTTAATGAATTATCAGTCCAAAGATTTTCTTGATGCTATAGAAACTTTAGCCACAAATGCTGGTTTAGAAATTCCTCAAAAAATACAAAGTGAGTCTTTTGAAAAGTACAAAAAAATAATTGATGCAAATGGACTTGCAAGAGACTTTTTTTTACGTCAGATGGAAGATAGTCCCGAAGGAAAAAAAGTTTTAGATTATTTGTTAAGTAGAGGAATATCAGAAGAGATACTTAAAGAGTTTGAAATAGGTTTCGCGCCTTCTGGTTGGGCTAATTTGAAAGATTATTTTGTGAAACTTGAACAGCAAGAGCTCATTAAAAATGAAATAGGGCTTTTTAAGAAAAACGAAAAAAATAATATTTATGACGTTTTCAGGAATAGAATTATTTTTCCCATTAAATCAAAGAAAGGACATGTTATTGGATTTGGAGGAAGAGTTATAGATGAGGAAATGCCCAAGTATCTAAATTCCCCAGAAAATGAAGTTTTTAAAAAGGGTAAAGAACTTTATGGATTGCATGAGGTATTGAAAAATAATAGGAATTTAAAAAAAATAATTGTTGTTGAAGGCTATACAGATGTGCTGTCTTTGTTTTCGAATAAAATTTCTTATGCTGTTGCTACCTTGGGTATAGCTACAAGTAAAATTCATCTTGAGAAGCTTTTTGGTTATGTTGATGAGGTAGTATTTTGTTTTGATGGTGATGAAGCAGGTATGAAGGCGGCAGAATCTGCGATGAAAATTTCTTTGCCAACAATTAAAGATGGAAAGATTTTAAAATTTCTATTTCTTCCAGATGAGCATGATCCATCTAGTTTGCTTGAAGAAGAGGGGAGAGATGAATTTGAAGAAAGAATTGAGAAATCAATGGTACTTTCTGACTATATATTCAGATTAATTTTAAATAAATATGGAGACTCTATTGAAGAAAAAGCTGCCGCGTCTAAAGAATTTATAAGTCTTATTTCCTCAATGCCATCAAGTAATTATAAAAATATTTTGATTCAAGAATTTTCTAAAAAAGTCGATATTAAGCTTGAAGAAGAAAATAAAATCATTCCGGAAAGAAAAAAAATTCAAAAAGTAGAGGAAAAAGAAATAAGTTATGAGCTAGATAAAGTAACTAAAAGCATTATAAAAACTCTTATAGAATGCCCAGAATTATCTCATTTAGAAGAAGTTGATTTTTTAGTGGAATTAAATGATGAATTCATATCAAAATTTATTAACTTTCTGAGAAGTAAAGATGGTCTTACTTTTCCAATGATTCTTCACGCTTTTGAGGAGAAAAAAAGTTTTCTGATCAGTTTAACTGAAGATAAAAATCTAATCTCGCCAGATGCAGCAGCAGAATATATTATTCAAGCAATAAATTATTTGAAAAAAAGTGATGAAACAAACTTTCAAGATAAGCTTAAGTCTAAATATTTTGAGGGCACAATGGCAGAAAATGAAAAGATTGAGCTTAAAAAAATTCTTTTAGAGAATTTTGAAAATCTAGACCAAGAGGAAATTAAAATCTTGAAGGAAATTTAAATAAATTTCAGAAATTTACATAAGTTTTAAGATATAATTTGATACTTTTTTTGAGGTACGACTTTTTATGTATGACGAAGATATTGAAAATAATGGGCTGCGTGAATTAATAGAAAAGGGCAGAGAACAAGGTTTTATTACATTTGCAGACATAAACGATTTTCTTCCGGAAGACGTATCTGATCCAGATCAATTAGATGAAGTCATTCAGACCATCAATGATTTAGGCCTCCAAGTTCTTGAAAATGCTCCTGAAGAAGGTTCCGATGCTATGGAAGCTATAAATCAGCCAGTGGCTCCAGAGCCAACGGAAAACGAAATGGGTGCAATAGAGTCGGAAGTTGGAAGAACAACTGATCCAGTAAGGCTTTACATGAGAGAAATGGGCTCAGTGGATCTTCTCACTAGAGAAGGGGAAATCGTAATCGCTAAAAGTATTGAAGAAGGCGCAAGAGACTTACTAAACTCCTGCGCAAAATTTCCTGGAATCATCGAGGAATTTCTTCTCGAATACGCATTAATTAAGAAAGAAGATAAAAGAATATCTGACATCATTGTTGGTTTTATGGATGAGGAGGAAGAAGTTCTTCCTGGTCCTCAAGCTGGAGAAAATGTTGAAATGGACGAGAGCTCTGATGAAGAAGATGACGGTGCAGGCATTGACATGCAAGAACTTGAAAAACGTTTAGCTTCTTTGAAAAGACAATTTAATAAAACTGAAAAGGTCATTGATCAAAAAGGCAGGAATAGCGACGAGGCAATTAAAGAATTAGAAAAGTTAGGAAATATATTTAAGTTTCTGAAGTTATCTCCAAAAAGATTTGAAGTTATTTCTTTAAGACCAAGACTTTTGGCAAGAAGAATACGAGGAATAGAGAAAGAAATTTATGATCTATGCGTTCAACAAAGCAAAATGCCAAGAAAAGAATTCTTGGACATATTTAGAGATAATGAAACAAATTTAAAATTTCTAGATCCCATATTTAAAAGTAAGAAAAATTATGTTGGAGAGTTATCAGATTATAAAGATGATATTAAAACGCTTCAAAACAGAATAAAGGGCATCGAAGAAGAAATTGGTTTATCAGTTGCTGAGATTAAATCGCTTGCCTCTCAGATGACTAAGGGCGAAACAAAAATTAGAAGAGCCAAGAAAGACATGATTGAAGCAAACTTAAGACTTGTCATTTCAATAGCCAAAAAATATACCAATAGGGGATTACAATTTTTGGATTTAATTCAAGAAGGTAACATTGGTTTAATGAAGGCGGTAGATAAATTTGAGTATAGAAGAGGTTATAAATTCTCAACTTATGCGACCTGGTGGATCAGACAAGCAATTACAAGATCCATAGCAGATCAAGCGAGAACGATTAGAATTCCAGTACATATGATTGAAACTATTAATAAATTGAACAGAATTTCAAGGCAAATGCTTCAAGAAAACGGCAGAGAGCCTACTCCTGAAGAGTTAAGTGAAAAGATGGACATGCCTGAAGATAAAATTAGAAAAGTTTTAAAGATTGCTAAAGAGCCAATTTCTACAGAAACTCCAATAGGAGATGAAGACGATACTACATTGGGTGATTTCATTGAAGATCCATTGCTAGATTCACCAATAGATTCAGCGACTGAATCAAATTTAATTGAAGCTACCGGCGGTGTTTTAGGGAGTTTGACAGCAAGAGAGGCTAAGGTTTTAAGAATGCGTTTTGGAATTGGTATGAACACAGACCATACTTTAGAAGAGGTAGGCAAACAATTTGATGTAACTAGAGAAAGAATTAGGCAAATTGAAGCTAAAGCGCTAAGAAAGTTAAGACATCCATCTAGATCTGGTCATTTGAAAGGCTTCCTAGACGAATAATTTTGGGCCTGTAGCTCAGTTGGTTAGAGCAGCGGACTCATAATCCGTTGGTCGGAGGTTCGAGTCCTCCCGGGCCCACCATCTAAAAAAATTGCTAATCTGTTTGCTCATTAAAGGGGCATTTATAAACATCAATATAAACTCCCGCTGCATCCAACTGATAACCATCTTTATACTCTTGTGATGAATATATATCTCTTATGACAATAGCATTGCCTCCTGCTATGTGAACTTGGTCTTTCAAAACACGTAATGCGTTTGAAGTTGCAAAAGAGTTATTCCAACCGCTCTCTCTTTTTTCAGTATCATAAAGATAAACACAATTCAGACTTTTGACTTGCGAACGATCAATCGTCATTACATGATGATTATCAGA
>Ga0208878_1000437_pt1 | contig 14431 bp, 12 predicted proteins | sample Knorr_S15_td_Sur_FD_185600 | JGI IMG/M metagenome (GOLD analysis project Ga0208878, IMG submission 185600) | Marine microbial communities from Southern Atlantic Ocean transect - Knorr_S15_td_SurfaceA_ad_5m_LV_A (SPAdes) (version 2) | ecosystem: Environmental > Aquatic > Marine > Oceanic | place...
TAATTATTCCAAGCCACATCCCAATGCCAATAGCAGTATTTTTACCACCGCTACCAATTCCAAGAATCATCGCGTCATGAACATAGCCGTTTAAATAAGCAACGATCAAACCAGTTACTATTGTTGCTAGTGCAGCCCATCTAAAATAAAACAAAACTGCTGGGGCAATAATTTTTATAATGGCTGGTTTCTGCTCATCTGTGAATTTAGGCATACTTGGTATTTGTACAAAGTTTAGATACCATAGTAACCCGATCCACATTATACCAACAACAACATGAAGATATCTAAATAGCCAACTCCAAAAAAGTCTATCAAAAGCCCATTCTCCACCAGCGAAAAAAAGTCCGGCGAATAATAAAATAGCCAAGATGGCTGAAAGGTGAATAGTTTTTGATAAAGACTGTAATATATTAACCATGAATATTTATACCATAAAATTAAATTTTATGCAGTTTTTTTCATTTTCCCATTAATTAGATTTTTAAGAAATTTACCTGTATAACTGCTATCAACTGTGGCTACTTTTTCAGGTGATCCCTCAGCAATGACTTTGCCTCCTTCGGCACCGCCCTCCGGTCCCATATCTATTATCCAATCAGCTGTTTTTATTACATCTAAATTATGTTCAATAACCACTACGGTGTTACCTGTATTCACAAATGCTTGTAAAATTTCAAGCAATTTTTTAATATCATGCGTATGTAAACCAGTTGTTGGTTCATCTAAGATATAAAGTGTTCTGCCAGTAGATCTTTTTGATAATTCTTTGGCTAACTTAATTCTTTGAGCCTCACCCCCAGATAAGGTAGTGGCTTGCTGTCCTATTTTAATATACCCCAAGCCAACATGCTTCAAGGTTAATAGTTTTGAATGAACTGTTGGAATATTTTCAAAAAAATTACAACCTTCCTCAACTGTCATATCTAAAACCTCTGCTATATTCTTATTTTTAAATTTTATTTCTAGAGTTTCCCTATTGTACCTACTTCCTTTACAAGCATCACAAGGTATATAAACATCGGGTAAAAAATGCATTTCGTATGTAATCACACCATCACCTTCACAGGTTTCACATCTTCCACCTCTTACATTAAAAGAATATCTTCCAGGTTTATATCCTCGAGTTTTGGAGTCAGGTAAATTAGCAAACCAATCTCTGATAGGACCAAACGCACCCGTATATGTAGCCGGATTAGATCTTGGTGTTCTTCCGATAGGAGACTGATCAATATCAATAACTTTATCAATTAATTCTATTCCCTTATAACCTTTAAATGGTTTAGGTAATTTCCTAGATTTATTTTTATTAAGAGATAGATTAAGAGCATTATATAAAGTTTGTAAAACTAAAGTTGATTTACCACTACCTGATACTCCAGTTACACATGTAAATGTTCCAGTTGGTATTTTAAGATTTGCATTTTGAAGATTATTTCCAGTTGCACCTAAAATTTCTAAATATCTTCCATTTTTTGCTGTTCTTCTTTTTCTAGGTAAATGTATATATTTTTTACCAGATAAATAATTTCCAGTAATACTATCATCCGTATTTATAATATCTTTTAAATTACCTTGGGCAGTTATTTGGCCACCATTTAAACCAGCCTCTGGACCCAGATCAATTATATGATCAGCATTTTCCATAGTCTCTGTGTCATGCTCAACAACAATTACTGTATTACCTAAATCTCTAAGTTTTTTTAATGCAGCAATTAATTTTTTATTATCTCTTTGATGAAGACCTATAGAGGGTTCGTCTAAAACATAAAGAACCCCCGTTAATCCTGACCCAATTTGTGATGCTAATCTTATTCGTTGTGACTCTCCTCCTGAAAGTGTTCCAGATTCCCTTGATAGAGTTAAATAGTTTAAACCAACATTTAACAAAAAGTTTAGCCTCTCGTTAATTTCCTTAAGTATATGTTGTGCAATTTTTTTCTCTCTAGAAGATAGTATATTTTCAAGATTTGCAAACCACTTCTGAGAGTCTTCTATAGAAAATTTTGTTATTTCGCTTATGTTTAATTTATTAATTTTTACACACAAAGCCTCCTCTTTAAGCCTCATACCATTACATTTTTCACAACTACTTTCACTTTGGTACTGGGCAATTTCATCTCTTTTCCAATCACTATCTGTCTCTAAATATCTTCTCTCAAGATTATTTATTACACCCTCAAAAGTCTTTTTAGTGTCATATTTTTCATATCCGTCGTCATAATAAAACTTTATTTCTTCATCATCTGATCCATAAAGAATTATATCTTGAAATTTTTTTGGTAACTTTTTCCATTTTGTATCTAAAGAAAATTTATAATGTTTCGCAATAGACGATAATGTTTGAGCATAATACATCGAAGTAGATTTTGCCCAGGGTTCAATAGCTCCATCTGCAATAGTCTTATTTTTATCTGATACAACTAAATTCGGATCAACGTTTAAATTATGTCCTATACCTTCACACTCCTCACATGCTCCAAAAGGGCTATTAAATGAAAATAATCTTGGTTCGATTTCCTCAATTGTAAAACCACTTTCTGGACATGAGAATTTGGATGAAAACAAAATACTTTCTTTTTTTCTGAATTTTTTTGGCAAAGTCTCATTTTCATACTCAGCTATAAGCAAACCATTTGATAGATTTAATGCAGTTTCTATACTATCAGCTAATCTATTACCTAATTTTGAATTTAAAACTATTCTATCAACAACAATAGAAATATCATGTTTTACTTTTTTATTTAAATCAGGAAAATCATTAATATCAAAATATTTTCCATCAACTTTAATTTTTTGAAATCCTCTTTTCTTATAATTTAAAATATCCTTTTTATATTCACCTTTTCTACCTCTAACTACTGGTGCCAATAAAAATATTGTACAATTTTTTGGTAAAGCTTTTACTTTATCAACCATTTCACTCACAGACTGTGATACAATTGGTTTTCCAGTAAAAGGTGAATAGGGCACACCAACCCTTGCAAATAGAACTCTCATGTAATCATAAATTTCGGTTACTGTAGCCACAGTAGACCTTGGATTTTTTGGAGCATTTTTTTGTTCAATTGAAATTGCTGGGCTTAGACCTTCAATTAGATCAACATTTGGTTTTTTCATTTTATCTAAGAATTGTCTTGCATAAGCTGATAAACTTTCAACATACCGTCTTTGTCCTTCTGCGTATATTGTGTCAAAAGCTAATGATGATTTTCCTGACCCAGAAAGACCTGTTATTACTACAATCTTCTCTTTAGGAATTTCTAAAGAAACATTTTTTAAATTGTGTTCTTTAGCCCCTTTTATCAATATCTTTTTAAGCATACTTTTTAACAGCCTGAGTAGTTAGTCCTTATAATTATAGTTAATTTATGTTATATTATCTTTTATTCACTAACAATAAACCTAAGAATTATGTCAGGAAGTTTAAATAAGGTTCAAATTATAGGAAGACTGGGTGCTGATCCTGAAATCAAGCAAATGGTTAACGGAAAAAACGTCGCAAGGTTAAGCGTTGCTACAAGTCAAAGTTGGAAAGACAAATCTAGTGGAGAGAGAAAAGAGAAAACAGAGTGGCATAGAGTTGTTATATTTAATGAAGGACTTGTAAATATTGTACAACAATATCTTAAGAAGGGCGCAAACGTTTATCTCGAAGGACAATTAAGCACAAGAAAATGGAGAGATGAAAAATCTGGACAAGATAAATATTCAACTGAAATTGTTCTTCAAGGATACAATTCCTCTTTAACAATGTTAGGAGGAAAGAATGCATCAAATAATAGTCAGCCTTCTCAGGAAAGTTCTCTTCCAAATGATCAAATGTCACAAGATAATTCTGATCTTGATGATGAAATTCCTTTCTAAATAAATGCAAAAGACTGAAGTAAAAAATAATTCAAATTATAAACCAATTTTTGTTCATCAAGAAATGAGCTCATCATATCTATCTTATGCTATGAGCGTAATAGTGAGTAGAGCACTTCCTGATGTTAGAGATGGTCTTAAACCTGTACATAGAAGAATTATTTACGCTATGTATAAAGGTGGTTATGATTGGAGTAAGCCTTTTCGTAAATCTGCAAGAATAGTTGGAGATGTGATTGGTAAATACCACCCACATGGTGATCAGGCTGTTTATGACGCTTTAGTTAGATTAGTTCAAGATTTTTCAATGAGTTTACCGTTAATTGAGGGACAAGGAAATTTTGGTTCAATTGATGGAGATCCTCCTGCAGCTATGAGGTATACGGAAACAAAACTTTCAAAAGTTTCTCAATTTCTCACTGAAGGATTAGAAAAAAATACTGTAGATTTTAGAAATAATTATGACGAAACAGAAAGGGAGCCAACTGTACTTCCGTCACAATACCCAAATCTTTTAGTTAATGGTGCTGGCGGTATTGCTGTTGGTATGGCAACAAGTATCCCACCACATAATCTGGGAGAAATTATTGATGGCACTATCGGTTATATAAAAAATAACGACATTACAATTGGTCAGCTAATGAAACATATTCCTGGTCCAGATTTTCCAACAGGAGGTTTAATAATTGGAAGAGATATAATTAAACAAGGTTATAACAAAGGTAGAGGTTCATTTAAAATAAGAGGAGAAATTGAAGAAGAAAGTTTAAAAAATGGAAAAACAAGACTTGTAATAAAATCAATACCTTATCAAATAAATAAATCAGTTTTAAATGAGAGGATTGCTGATCTTTCACGACAAAAAAAAATTGAGGGTGTAAGCGATATTAGAGATGAGTCTAATAGAGATGGCATAAGAGTGGTCATAGATTTGAGAAGAGGAGTTGAAGCAGAAACAATACGAAGACAACTTTATAAATTAACAAGTATAGAATCTTCTTTTGGTTTTAATACTTTAGCAATTGTAGATGGGAAACCTAAAATATTAAACTTAAAAGAATTTATTTCACAGTTTGTTTCCTTTAGAGAAAAAACAGTTCTTAGAAGAATTAAGTTTGATCTTAAAAAAACTGAAGACAGAGCTCATATACTAATTGGTATTGCCACTGCAGTCGAAAGTATTGATGCAATAATTAAAATTATTAAAAGTTCTAAAGATACTGAAACTGCTAAGAAAAACTTACTAAATAAAAAATGGCCTATTAAAAAAAGCTCAAAATTGGTCTCCATGATTGAAAAAAAACAAAATTTATCTAAATATCAATTAAGTGAAATACAAGTAAATTCAATTTTAGAATTAAGACTACAAAAACTTACAGCATTTGGAATTAATGAAATTGAAACTGAAATAAAAAAATTATCAGAATTAATTATTTATTATAATAAAATTATAAAATCTAAAAAAGAATTGTTCAATTTAATAATTAAAGAGTTAGAAGAAATTAAGTCAAAGTTTGCAATAAAAAGAAGAACGAAAATAATTGATACTGTTTTAAATTATAACATTGAGGAAACAATTCAAAAAGAAGCTGTTGTAATCAACATCACAAACCAGGGTTACATAAAAAGAGGATCATTGTCATCTGTTAAAACACAGAAAAGAGGAGGTAAGGGAAAAACTGGTATTACTACAAGAGAGGAGGATTTTGTTGTTAGAATTTTAACTGGAAACTCTCATAGTCAAGTTTTATTTTTTTCTTCGCAAGGTCTAGCGTACAAACTTAAAGCATGGAAAATTCCAAAAGGAAGTCTTTCTTCTAAAGGAAAATCGTTATTTAATTTATTACCACTTAAAAATACCCAATCTATTACATCAACACTTCTTTTGCCTGAAAATGATAGTGAGTGGCAAAAATTATATGTTGTATTTGTAACCGCAAAAGGAAAAGTTAGAAAAAATTCATTAATTGACTTTTTAAATGTTAACGCAAGTGGAAAAATTGCAATGAAACTTGACGAAAATGACAAAATTATTGGTGTAGAAAAGTGCAAGGAAAATCAAGACATCGTCTTGGGTACAAAGTTTGGAAAGTGCATTAGGTTTATGTCAAAAAAAATGAGATTATTTAAAGGTAGATCTTCTAAAGGCATAAGAGGCATAAATTTGCAAGATAATGACAGCGTAATGTCTTTATCTGTAATTGATAGTTCTAAAAGTTCGAGTGATATCTCAAAAAAAAATGGATCAAAAAAACTTTCATTAAACGAATATGTTTTATCAATAACAGAAAATGGTTATGGTAAAAGAAGTTCTTTGTCTGATTTTAGAGTAACAAATAGAGGCGGAAAAGGAATTATTGGAATAGTAAACTCTAAGAGAAACGGCAATGTCACATCAAACCTTATAGTGTCCGATAAAGATCAAATTATATTATCAACCGATAAAGGAAGAGTAATAAGAGTTCAAGTTAAAGAAATAAGAATAGCTGGTCGAAACACCCAAGGAGTAAGGATAATTAAATTATCTGGCGAAGAAAAAGTTGTTTCCGCTATCAAGATAGAAGATAATATAGATTAAAAATGCCAAAAACTGCAATTTATCCAGGCACATTTGATCCAATAACTTTTGGGCATATAGACGTTATAAAGAAATCTTTAAAGATCGTTGATAAATTGATTGTTGCAACAACTGATAATATAGAAAAAGATTATTTATTTTCTTTAGATGAAAGAATTGAAATATTAAATAAATCTTTGTTTAATGATTTACGATTAAGTAAAAATAAAATTAAAATTATATCCTTTGATGATTTGACTGTTAAAATTTGCAAAAAGTATAAAGCATCAATTATTATAAGAGGTTTACGAGCTGTATCAGATTTTGAATATGAATTCCAACTAGCTGGAATGAATAAAAAACTAGATAAAAGTGTTGAAACGATTTTTTTAATGTCTGATATAGAAAATGAAATAATTTCTTCTAAATTTATAAAAGAAATTGGGAAATTGAAGGGTGATTTAAAAAAATTTGCTACAAAATCTGTAATAAAAGCTATTAAATCTAAATTCTCGTGAAAAGATTTTATTTAGTATATATAATAATATTATTATTTTTTATGAATACTGCTACAGCAAATGATAAAATGTTAATGAAACTTGAGACAGGTGAGGTTGAAATTCAACTATTTCCTGACGTTGCACCAGGACATGTCAAAAGAATTAAAACTTTAGCAGAAAATAAAGAGTACGATGGAGTAGTTTTTCATAGAGTTATTAATGGTTTTATGGCTCAAACAGGAGATGTGAAGTTTGGAAATTCAAAAAATTTTAATCCTGATTTAGTTGGAACTGGTGGTTCTTCTTTACCAGACCTAAAAGCTGAATTTAGTAATCTCCCACATCAAAGAGGAACTTTATCTATGGCAAGATCAATGAATCCAAATAGTGCCAATAGTCAATTTTTTATTTGTTTTGATGCAGCTCCTCATTTAGATGGTCAGTACACAGTTTTTGGAAAAGTGACCAAGGGTATGGAATTGATAGATAAAATAAAAAAAGGAAATGATCCAAACGGTTCTGTTGAAAATCCAGATAAGATAATAAGCTTTTCTGTAATAAATTAAGTAAATGAATTCAAAAAAAGTTTTTTTTGAATTAATAAAAACCCACAAAGAAGCAAGACTTGGACAGATTAGAACTTCACGAGGTTTAATTGATACACCCGCATTTATGCCTGTTGGTACACAGGGCACTGTAAAAAGTATTTTTGTTGATGATATTATCAAGACAAATTCACAAATAATCTTGGGAAATACTTACCATCTTTTTTTAAGACCAGGATTAGAAATCTTAAAAAATATTGGTGGTCTTCATCAATTTATGAATTGGCACAAACCAATTTTGACAGACTCTGGAGGTTTTCAAATAATGTCACTATCGAAGTTTAGAAAAATTGATAAAGAAAAGGGAGCTATTTTTCAATCTCATCTTGATGGTAAAAAAATTGAACTTAGTCCAGAAAAAAGTATTCAAATACAAAAAATAATTAATTCTGATATTTTGATGGTTTTAGATGAATGTCCAAAACTCACTAATGATAAAAAAATAATTTCAAACGCCATTGATGTTTCAACATACTGGGCAAAAAGATCCAAAATTGAGTTTGATAATGCTGAAAACAAATCTCTTTTCGGAATTGTGCAGGGCGGATTGTTTGACGACCTAAGAATTGAAAGCTTAGAAAAGTTATTAGAAATTAATTTTGATGGATATGCTTTAGGCGGATTGGCTGTTGGAGAAAAGCAAAATGAAATGTTTGAGGTTCTAGATAATATTACAAATAAAATGCCAAAAAACAAGCCGAGATACCTCATGGGTGTTGGAACGCCATCAGATTTATTAGGTGCTGTTAAATCTGGTATAGACATGTTTGATTGTGTTTTGCCAACCAGATCAGGAAGAACTGGTCTTGCTTTTACTTGGGATGGAAAAGTAAATATAAGAAATTCAAAATATAAAAAAGACTTGAAGCCGCTAGATGAGAATACAAATTTGAGAAGTTTAAATAAATATTCAAAAAGCTATCTAAATCATTTAATTAATACCAACGAAATATTAGCGTCCATGTTAATTTCTTTACATAATATAAACTTTTACCAAGAATTTATGAAAAAAATTAGAACCTCAATAAAAGATGGTACTTTTGATGATTTTTATAAAGAAAATATTTCGAAATTTAATTAGATTTAGGTTATTATTTCCAAACCACATTCACTTGAGGTTTTTTTAAGGTAATTAAAACCAATTTTAGCATATTCAAATGGATTTGCTTTTTTTGGATCCTGTTCTGCTTCAACAACAAGCCAACCTTGATAGTTATTCTTCACAAGTTCATTAAAAATAGGTCTATAATCTATACATCCATCTCCAGGAACAGTAAAAGCACCCTCTAAAAAAGCATGTCTAAAACTTAGATCCTCAGATAATGATTTTTTTAAAACTTTCTCTCTCATATCTTTGCAATGAACGTGTGCGATTTTCTCCTTAAAATCTCTTATAATCTTCAAAGAATTACCACCAGCAAATAACATGTGACCAGTGTCTATAGTTAATTTTACTGTATCGTTTGTTTCATTCATCAGCCTTTCAGTATCTTCATGTGACTGTATTACAGTTCCCATATGATGATGATAGGCTAATGGCATATTTTCACCTTCTAATCTTTTTCCAACTTCATTAATTTTTTCACAGAATTTTTTCCAATCATCTTTATCTAATTTTGGTCTTTTTGATAAAGATTTTGACTCATCGGCTTGTATTGAATTAGTGACCTCGGCAAAAACTATGCAAGGTGCATTGCAATCTTTAAATAAATCTAATTGAGTTCTAATATTTTCCATTTCATCTTTTACAGTCCTTTTTAATAGATTTGCGCCATACCAACCAGAACATAAATTAATATTGTGTTTATTTAATATGGGTAATAATTCTTTTGAAGTTTTAGGAAATTTCCCTCCAGACTCAATTCCAGTAAATCCAGCTTCTCTAGCTTCAGACAAACAAGTTTCTAGAGATGTATCACCGCCTAATTCTGGCATATCATCATTACTCCAGGCTATTGGTGCTATTCCTAATTTTACTGACATATTTTTTTAATTTGTTAGAATAAAGGTTTATATCATCAGTTTAAACAAAAAAGTGATTAGTTCATGAAAAAAAATGTTGCATTATTTGGTTTAGGTAGAATAGGGGTAATGCATGCAAAAAATATTGTATTAAATTCTAAACTAAAGCTTAAGTATGTATACGATATAAATCAAAAAATCTCTAAAATTTATTCAAAAAAACTTAAATGTATTAATTTAAAAAATCCATCAAAAGCATTTTCAGATAAATCAATAGATATAATTTTTATATCTTCAACAACCTCTACACATATACCGTTAATAACCAAGTCCGTAAAAAGTAAGAAGATAGTTTTTTGCGAAAAACCTTTAGATTTAAATATTAATAAAGTTATAAAATGCAAAAAATATATAAAAAAATATAAACCAAAAATTCAGCTAGGTTTTAATAGACGTTATGATCCAGGCCATTATGCTTTAAAAAGATCATTATTATCCGGAAAAATTGGAAAATTAGAGAAAATTATTATTACAAGTAGAGATCCAGCTCCTCCGTCTTTTAAGTATTTAAAAAGTTCAGGTGGAATTTTTAGAGACATGACAATACATGATTTTGATATGGTTCGTTTTTATCTAGGTAATGATGAAATAAAAGAAATCTTTGCAACTGCGTCAAATATTTCGAGTAAAAAATTTAATGATATTAAAGATTACGAATTAGCAACTTGTGTTCTTAAATCAAAAACTGGAGTAATTTGCACAATTAATAATTCACGACATTACAAATATGGTTATGATCAAAGAATTGAGGTTTTTGGTAGTAAGGGATGTTTAATATCTAAAAATATAAAGAAATATAATTTTTTTATTGATAGATATAAAACAGCTTATAAATTACAACTTCAAGATCTTGTAAATCTTGCTAATAAAAATAAAAAACCTAGAGCTTCATTTATTGATGGGGAAAAAGCCCTTCTTCTTGCTAACGCTGCATATAAATCTTTATCAAGTAAAAAAGTTATTAAAATTAGATAGTTTTTTAAAACCTAGGGTTGAATAAAAAATAACACCACCTTTTCTTTTGATATTATTTTTGTTTAAATAAAAAATATTAATTAATTAATATTAACAACAAAAGAGGGAAAAATGAGAAAAATATATTTAACTATATTAGCTTTTCTTTCGTGGGCAGCAATGTCAGTAGCATCCTTTGCTATTGATGTAATCGTTGTTTCACATGGTCAAGCTAACGATCCTTTCTGGTCGGTTGCTAAAAATGGAGTCGACTCTGCTTGCAAAGATATGAAAATCAAGTGTAAGTATACAGCTCCAGGTACTTTCGACATGGTTGAAATGGCAAAATTAATTGACAATGCTGTTTCACAAAAACCAAAAGGAATTGTAATCACTTTACCTGATGCTGCAGCTCTAGGAAAATCTGTAAAAGCTGCAATTGCTGCTGGAATTCCAGTAGTATCAATGAACTCTGGTTCTGATGACTTTGCTAAATTAGGTATTAGCGCTCACGTTGGTCAAACTGAGTTTGAAGCAGGTGTAGGTGGTGGTCAAAAAATGAAAGCTGCGGGCGGTAAGAAAGCTCTTTGCGTTAACCACGAAGTAGGTAACGTAGCTCTTGATAGAAGATGTGCAGGTTTCAAAAAAGGTTTTGGAGGTTCAGTAGAAATACTTGGTACTTCTAATGACCCAACAGAAATTCAAAAAGCTGTTGCTGCTAAATTAGGTGGTGTCGACACTATCCTTACTTTAGGCGCGGGACTTTCTGGTGAAGCTGCTTTAAAAGCATTAAAATCTGCTGGAAAAGTTGGTTCGATAAAACTTGGAACATTTGATATGTCTCCAGATATGTTGAAAGCTGCAGCTGCAGGAGAAGTTGAGTTTTTAATTGACCAACAACAATATCTTCAGGGATATTTGCCTATCGCAATTTTTGCTCAGTATATGAGATGGGGAACAATGCCAGCTGGTGTTGTTATGACGGGACCTGGTTTCGTTACTCCAGATAATGCTAGCAAAGTAATTAAGTGGGCAGCACAAGGTTATAGATAAAAAATCTTTAAAGAGGGCCTGGTTATAAAATCAGGCCCTTTTTTTTTAAAAAAATTAAAAATTATGTCAACTAAGTCAAAAAGTATTCAAAACAAATCTAGTGACGAGAGATTAAGAAAAGTTTCTAAGCTTAAAGTATTATTAAATCGACCCGAATTAGGTGCCCTTGGTGGTTCAATTTTAGTATTTATATTTTTTGGAATTATAGCTGGTGATACTGGAATGTTCAGTGCATATGGAACAATAAACTTTTTAGAGGTATCAGCTAATTTAGGGATCATCGCTGTAGCTGCAGCTTTACTAATGATCGGTGGAGAGTTTGATTTATCAGTTGGATCAATGATTGGCTTTGCTGGAATTTGTATAGCTATACCAGCAATATATTGGGGTTGGCCTCTTTGGATGAGTATTTTATTTGCTTTTTCTATGGCTGTTTTAGTTGGTTATGCCAACGGTATTCTTGTAGTAAGAACTGGTCTTCCATCATTTATTGTAACACTAGCTATGTTATTTATATTAAGAGGTGCAACTTTAGCTATTACAAGATTGATTACTGGAAGAACACAAGTTCCAGGATTGAGAGTTCTAGTAGAGGATGATCCAATAGCCTGGATTTTTTCTGCAGATGCTTTTAAATTTGTTTTTACATGGTTGGGATCTTTAGGACTAATTGAATTAAGACAAGATGGCACTCCATTAGCAACTGGAATTCCTGCATCAGTTATTTGGTGGATAGCCATGACTATTTTTGCGACGTGGCTATTGATGAAAACTAGATATGGAAATTGGATTTTCGCCTCTGGCGGAGATAAGCTTGGAGCTAGAAATGTTGGTGTTCCTGTAGGGAGAGTAAAAATTAGTTTGTTTATTGGAACAGCAGTTGCTGCTACTATTTATGCTTGTGTGCAAGTGCTAGATGCTGGTTCAGCAGATACAATGAGAGGTTTTTTAAAAGAATTAGAAGCTATTGTTGCAGCTGTGGTAGGTGGCTGTTTGTTGACAGGCGGATATGGTTCGGCAATTGGTGCAGCCTTCGGCGCTTTAATTTTTGGGACTGTCTCAATGGGAATTTATTATACAGATGTGGACACAGATTGGTTTAAAGTTTTTTTAGGAGTAATGATGTTGATAGCTGTAATATTTAACAACTATATAAGAAGAAGAGTAACAGAGAATAAGTAAATGTCAGATAATTTAGTTGAATTTAATAATATTAGTAAATTTTTTGGTTCTGTAATTGCATTAAAGGATGTAACTATGCATATTAAAAAAGGTCAAATAATGTGTTTGTTAGGTGATAATGGCGCTGGCAAGTCCACATTAATTAAAACTTTATCTGGAGTTCACAAACCAGATGAAGGAGAAATTATAGTTGAGGGTAAAAAGACTGTTTTTGACTCGCCAAGAGATGCATTAGACATGGGTATAGCAACTGTTTACCAAGACTTAGCATTGGTATCTTTGATGAGCGTAACAAGGAATTTTTTTATGGGAAGGGAGCCAATGAAGGGTTTTGGCCCATTCAAAACGTTTGATGTCAAAAAAGCAAACAGCATAGCTTCTGAAAGAATGGGGCAGATTGGTATTGATGTTAGAGATCCCTCACAAGCTGTAGGCACTATGTCGGGTGGAGAAAGACAGTGTTTAGCTATTTCAAGAGCGATATATTTTGGAGCAAAAGTATTAATTTTAGATGAACCAACATCTGCTTTAGGTGTCCATCAAGCTTCAGTAGTTTTAAAATATATTGTTAAAGCAGCAAGTTCTGGCTTAGGTGTAATTTTAATTACGCACAACGTTCACCACGCCTATCCTGTAGGTAATAGTTTCACTATTTTGAACAGAGGAAAAAGTATGGGAACATTTAATAAAAAAGACTTATCTAGAGAGAAATTGTTAGGAATGATGGCTGGTGGTGAAGAACTAGACAAATTAGAAGTAGAATTAAAAGAGATTGACAGAATTGTTAAAAACTAATGCAAATAGGTATTGATTTAGGTGCTACTAAAATTGAGTCAGTTCTTTTAGACGATAATGGATCTGAATTACATAGAAGTAGAAAAGATTCACCCAAAGATTATAAGGAAACTTTAGTTTCTATTACAGATTCTGTAAAACTGATTGAGAATAAGTTTAAAAAGAATTTAAATGTTGGTGTGTGTCATCCAGGTTCAACAAATTTAGATACTGGTCTTATTCAAAATGCCTATAATTCCCCCTGGTTAAACAACATGAAATTTTCAGATGATATTTCCAAAAGCTTAAATAGAAAAGTTTTATGTGAAAATGACGCTAATTGTTTTGCATTATCAGAAGCCTATGATGGTTCAGCGCAACATTATAAAATAGTTTTTGGAATAATTTTAGGATCAGGATGCGGTGGTGGTTTGGTTATTGACAAAAAAATTTTGGTTGGACCAAATTCATTTGCCGGAGAATGGGGACATGTTCCTATAGGAAAATCCAAAAAAGACCATAACATTGAGGAGTTTATTTCAGGTAAAGGTTTAGAGAGACAGTATTTATCTAAATTTGAAAAAAAACTTGTTGCAAAAGATATATTTAAAAAATCTAGAGAAAATTCACCAAATGAAAAAATGATTGTAGAGGAATTTAACAACAAATTAGGTCTAAGTTTATCACTTATAATTAATATAATTGATCCTGACGCAATTGTTTTTGGTGGTGGAGTATCTAACGAAATCAAATCTCTTGAGGAGATTAAAATAATCACAGAAAAATATTTGTCAGAATTTAACAATATTAAAAAGGTTGATCTTAAAACTGTTTTTTTAAAACCAAAGTATGGAGATGCGAGTGGAGTTAGGGGAGCTGCAATTTTAAATAGACAGAATCTTATTTAAGTATTTTTC
>Ga0208878_1000440_pt1 | contig 14367 bp, 16 predicted proteins | sample Knorr_S15_td_Sur_FD_185600 | JGI IMG/M metagenome (GOLD analysis project Ga0208878, IMG submission 185600) | Marine microbial communities from Southern Atlantic Ocean transect - Knorr_S15_td_SurfaceA_ad_5m_LV_A (SPAdes) (version 2) | ecosystem: Environmental > Aquatic > Marine > Oceanic | place...
CAGCAGCAGGTGCTTCCTCTTTTGGAGCTTCCTCCTTTGGTGCCTCAGCAGCAGGTGCTTCCTCTTTTGGAGCTTCCTCCTTTGGTGCCTCAGCAGCAGCTTCTAATTTTGCTTTTTCAGCCTCTTTCTCCTTAGCTCTCAACTCGTCAATAACTTCTTGTTGAGTTTTTCCTGCAAGAATATCCTTAACATAATCTTCAATTACAATTTCTTCTTTAAATACATAGGCTCCTGTTTTTTCTGACTTAACAGACTTTATAAGCTTAGCATATTTAACACCTGACTTATCCCTTAATGAAGCAACAACTTTTTTAGCCATTATTTAATTTCTTTATGTATTGTGTATTTTCTCATGATAGGATTGTACTTTTTTAATTCCATCCTGTCAGGAGTATTTTTTTTATTCTTAGTGGTAACATATCTTGAAGTACCTGGTAGTCCAGAATTCTTATGTTCTGTACACTCAAGTATAACCTGTATTCTATTTCCTTTTTTTGCCATGACTTATAAAGATAATGTCCCTTTTTCTTTAGCTTTTTTAATAACTGCACTAATGCCATATTTATTGATAGATTTTAAAGCAGAGGAGCATACTTTAATTTTTATCCACTTGTCTTCTTCTGGTATATAAAACCTCTTAAGGTGTAGATTTGGTGAAAACATTCTCTTTGTCTTATTATTAGCCTTTGAGACATTGTTTCCAACTCTAGCTCTTTTACCTGTAATCTGACAAACTTTTGACATAGTTTTTTTTATTAGCACGCAAATATCGCAAAACTGAAAAAAATAACAAACCTGTTCAATATTTTTTATTTTTTGGTATTCTGCTATTTTTGGATAACAAAAATCCAAAAAATGATAGATAGCAGTAAACGAGCAATTGATTTAGAAAATAAATATGGAGCACACAACTACCACCCATTACCAGTTGTACTATCAAAAGGTGAAGGTATTTATGTCTGGGATGTAGAAGGAAAGAAATATTTTGATTATTTATCAGCTTACTCAGCAGTAAATCAGGGACATTGTCATCCAAAAATTATTAGCTGTCTTTCAGATCAAGCAAAGAAATTAACTTTAACGTCTAGGGCTTTTTATAATGATACTTTAGGAGAGTATGAAAAGTTTATTACAGAATACTTTAAATACGATAAAGTACTTCCGATGAATACAGGAGTTGAAGGTGGAGAAACAGCAAATAAAATTGCAAGGAAATGGGGATATGAAGTTAAAGGAATAGAAGAAAATAAAGCAAAAATAATTTTTGTAAATGGAAATTTCTGGGGAAGAACTTTAGCAGCAATTTCAACATCTGATGATCCATTGTCTTACAAAGGGTTTGGGCCTTATATGCCAGGATATGAGACAATACCTTATAATGACCTTGACGCTCTAGAAGAATCATTTCAAGATAAAAATGTTTGTGCATTTATGGTTGAACCTATACAAGGTGAGGCAGGAGTTGTGGTTCCAGATGAGGGTTATCTCTCAGGTATTAGAACATTATGTGATAAATATAATGTCTTATTTATAGCTGATGAAGTACAAACTGGAATTGGAAGAACTGGTAAAATGTTGGCAACGGACTATGAGGATGCAAGACCTGATATACTTATACTAGGAAAAGCGCTATCGGGAGGTGTATTACCTGTTTCAGCTGTCCTTGCCGACGATGAGATAATGATGTGCATAAGGCCAGGTGAGCATGGCTCAACCTTTGGTGGTAATCCATTAGCATGCGTTGTGGCAAAATCTGCACTAGAAGTTGTAAAAGAAGAAAATTTAGTTGAAAATGCTTTTCTAAGAGGACACCAATTTAGAGATAGACTAAAAAACTTAGGTGAAGAAAGTGAGCTTGTAAAAAAGGTTAGAGGAAAAGGTTTACTTAATGCAATTGTAATTGATGACGACGAAGATAGTTCAACAGCTTGGGACATCTGTATGAAAATGAAAGATAATGGACTTATTGCAAAACCAACTCATGGAAATATTATAAGGTTTGCCCCTCCCCTTGTTATTTCAGAAACAGAGGTAGACGAATCTTGTGAAATAATTGAGCAAAGTATAAAAGAGTTTTCAAAATCTAATTAAATAAACTCTCGTCTCTTTCTATCATAAGAATTGAAGATTGAGGAACAATAAAATACTTTTCTCCTTGGTACATTACCTCGTAAGCTCCACCTTGTAGAAATACAGCCAAATCTCCCTCCTTTACTTGAAGAGGTACATACTTAACTTTTTCATCCTCAGATTTCCATGGTTCATCATTATCCATAGGAAGAGGTATTGGATAGCCAGGACCAGATTTCACAATATATCCATACTGAATTTTTTCTTTCTCTTTAACTCCTGGTGGTAAATATAATCCACTCTCGGATCTCTCTGATTCTTTTCTAGGTTTAACAAGAACCCTGTCTCCAACAACATTTATTTTATCAAGTGAATTCACGTCTTTTTCCATATTAACTATTTTGATCTGTCAACTAATTTTGGATTAATCTTTTTACTTGTCTTTGCCCCTAACTCTCTCAGCCTCTCTGTCTTTCTAACTAAATTATCTTTACCATCGGTTAGTTTTTTCATCGCATCCTCATAAGTATTCTTTGTTGTATTTAAATTATTACCAACCTTAATTAAGTCTTCTGAAAAAGACTGGAATTTGTCATAAAGGGATCCGGCTTGTCGAGCAATTTCTATAGCATTTTTATTTGCCTTATCTTGTTTCCACATATATGCAACTGTTTTTAATGTAGCAAATAAGGTAGAATTTGTAACCATAACAATATTTTTATCAATTGCCTTATTGTATATACTTACGTCTTCCAAAACAGCAAGCTTAAATGCAGGTTCATTTGCCATAAACATTAAAACATAGTCAGGTTGATTAATGTCCAAATCCTGATAATTTTTATTTGATAAGGTAGTGATATGATTATTAATACTTTTCAAGTGTTCTTTCAGATGAATTTTTTTCTCCTCATCATCCTCTGCATTATAGTAATTTACATATGCTACCAATGAAACCTTAGAGTCAATTACAATACACTTATCTCCAGGAAGCTTTACAATATAATCTAGCCTTTGGTTGTCTAAATTTTCTGTTTTAATATTTTTCTCTTTTTCATAGTGAATATTTTTCTCTAAACCTGCAGCATTTAATATTGTTTCCATTTGCTGTTCCCCCCAGTTACCTTGGGTTTTACTCTCACCCCTAAGAGCATTTGCTAGATTATTAGCATCATCTCTCATCTTGAGCGTCTCACTCTTGAGATGATTAATTTCAGACTTTAGTATTGCATTAAACTCCAATGCGTCTTTATTTGACGTCTCTACTTTTCTTTCAAACCTTTCAATATTTTCTCTCAATGGATTCAGGATACTTGAGATGTTTTCTTTATTTAGATCTGTAATTTTTTTTGTCTTTTCATCAAAAATCTCATTTGCTAGATTCTTGAATTCTAAACCTAAGATCTCTTTAATTTTATCTAACTCCTCTGTTGAGTCATTAGTCTTATCAGAATCATCAGTATTCATTTTATATATAATGAATGATAACCCGGCAAGAAGGAGGAGACCAATTAAAAGAAGAAGATATTCCATACCCAAAAATAAGAAAATATTTAAAAGGACCTACTCTGAATATTCCTCAACAGGTATACAGCTACAAAATAGATTTCTGTCACCATGAGCATTATCAATTCTACTGACTGATGGCCAGAATTTATTTTGAGCAACAAAACTTAAAGGAAAGGCAGCTTTTTCTCTCGTATATGTATACACCCAAGATGATGAGGTTACTGATGCTAAAGTGTGAGGTGCATTTTTAAGTACATTATTATCTCTTTCATATGTTCCATTTCTTACTTCCTCAATTTCTTTCCTAATTTCAATCATAGCATCACAAAATCTATCAAGCTCAGCTTTATTTTCACTCTCAGTAGGTTCAATCATCATGGTACCAGGGACTGGAAAGGACACAGTTGGTGCGTGGTATCCATAATCCATTAGTCTTTTTGCAATGTCTTCTACCTCAATATCTAACTCTGCTTTGAATTCCCTACAATCAATAATGAACTCGTGAGCACTTGTTCCATTAACACCTTTATATAATATTGAGTAATGATTTTCAAGTCTTGACCTTATATAGTTTGCATTTAATATTGCTGTTTTTGTTGCATCTGTTAAACCTTTGGCTCCCATCATAGATATGTAAGCATAGGAAATTGCAAGAATACTGGCGCTACCGTAGGGTGCACTTGAAACTGGTGTTATGGTCTTTTCATCGTAGTCGGCAAAAATATTTCTTGGTAAATACTTAACTAACTTCTCAACAACTCCTATTGGTCCCATTCCTGGACCACCTCCTCCGTGTGGAATACAAAATGTCTTATGAAGGTTAAGGTGGCAGACATCAGCACCAATTTTCTGAGGATTAGTTAAACCAACTTGGGCGTTCATATTAGCACCATCCATGTAGACAAGACCACCATTATCGTGAATCAGTTTACAGACCTCAACAATATGATCCTCAAAAACTCCGTGAGTGGATGGATAGGTTATCATTAGACAACTTAAGTTTTCAGAATATTGTTCACACTTTTCTCTTAAATCATCTATATCAATATTTCCATGCTTATCACATTGAATTACTACAACTTTCATACCTGCCATTATTGCAGAGGCGGGATTGGTTCCGTGTGCTGAAGATGGAATTAGGGCAACATCTCTCTGATCATTTCCATTATCTAAATGATAAGCTCTTATTACCATAAGACCAGTATACTCACCCTGAGCACCAGAGTTTGGTTGGAAAGATAGAGATGAGAAACCTGTGATTTCTGACAACCATATATTTAAATCTTTAATCATTTTTTCGTAGCCTTGAGACTGATCTATTGGGACAAAGGGATGAAGGTTCATCTCTTCCCAAGTTACTGGAATCATTTCAGTGGTAGAGTTAAGCTTCATTGTACAGGAACCTAATGAGATCATGGAGTGAACTAAAGATAAATCCTTGTTCTCAAGTCTTTTCATGTATCTTAATATCTCATGTTCTGTCTGGTATTTATTAAATACCTCATGCTCTAGGAAGGTTGATTTTCTAATTAAGTTTTGATTTTCTTTATGGTTATAATTTTCTAGAGAATCTAGATCAATCTCTAAGTTTTTGTTTGACAATTCAGAGAATATTTCTAATACATCCAAAACATCTTTATGACCCTTTGTTTCATCAAGGGAGATACCAATGTGATTTGATTCAAAGTATCTAAAATTAATTTTAGCATGCTCTGATAATTTCTTTAGAGTCTTTTTATCCTTATCGTCAATTTCAACTTTTAGTGTATCAAAAAAAGTTGCATTCACCTGATTAAAGCCGAGCTTTTGCAATCCAGTCTCTAGAGTTTTTGTCAAGTGGTTAATTTTTTTAGCAATATTTAACAGACCCTGCCTTCCATGGAAAACTGTGTACATACCAGCCATGACTGCAAGGAGGACTTGTGCAGTACAAATATTTGAGGTTGCTCTATCTCTCTTAATATGTTGTTCTCTCGTCTGAAGAGCCATCCTATATGCTGGATTTCCGGACTTATCAATACTAACTCCAATAATTCTCCCAGGAATATGTCTCTTAAATTCTTCTTTAGTTGCAAAGAAAGCAGCGTGAGGGCCACCGAATCCCATCGGCACACCAAATCTTTGTGAATTACCTACTACAGCTGAAGCTCCAAACTCACCAGGTGGTTTAAATAAGACTAAGCTCATCAAATCAGAACACACACATGTAAAAATATTTTTCTCATTGCATTTTTCAATAAGTGAGGAAGGACTCTCAATATTTCCATCAGAATCAGGGTACTGAATTAATGCACCAAAAAAGTCATCAGAATAATCGAAATTACTTATGTCATCTATAACAAGCTCAATACCCAGAGGGACAGATCTTGTTTTTAATAACTCTACGGTCTGAGGGTATGTCTTATTAGAGACAAAAAATTTACTCGAAGATTTTTTAGGACCTTTCCTCACCCTATAGAACATAGTCATTGCCTCAGAAGCGGCTGTACCCTCATCAAGAAGAGATGCATTTGCAAGATCCATGCCTGTAAGATCAGTTACCATAGTCTGATAATTAATCAGTGCTTCTAATCTTCCTTGAGCTATCTCAGCCTGATAAGGAGTATATGCGGTATACCAACCAGGATTCTCCAAAATATTTCTTTTTATTACTGAAGGAGTGATGGTATCATAATATCCCATACCGATGAAGCTCCTGAAATTTTTATTTCTGCCAACTAAGCTCTTGAAGGACTTTAGAAACTCTGTCTCTGTCTTAGGCTCATCAAGAGACATCTGTTCATTTAATTTAATTGAATCTGGAATGGTTCTATCTATCAAGCTATCAACTGAATCAAATCCAATCTGCTCAAGGATTTCCTGTTCTTCTTTAGGTGTGATAGAGTTGTGTCTTTTAGAGAATTCGTCAGAATTAAATAATGAAATATTCATAATATTATTGATGAAAAAATATACGCAAATGTATACAAGAAGTTTAAAAAGAAAATAGATTGGATTAAAGAAAATAGATTAATTCTAAAAAATTAAATTTGCATCAAAGAGATATTAAAAATGTCCACTATTCTTATCAAAAATGCTACGATCATTAACGAAAATTCTAGAACAATTTCAGATGTCTTAATTAGAGGTAAAAAGATAGAAAAAATTGATAGAAATATTAGTACCGATGAATCTCACGATACCATTGAAGCTGAAGGATTATTCTTAATCCCGGGACTGATTGATGATCAGGTACACTTTAGAGAACCTGGTCTTACTCACAAAGCTGAAATATTTACTGAGTCCATGGCAGCTGTTGCTGGAGGTGTGACTACATACATGGAGATGCCCAATACTATCCCAAACGCAACGACAATCCATGAACTTGAAAAAAAATATGACATAGCAAAAAGAAAATCATTTGCCAATTATTCTTTTTATCTAGGCGCAACAAATAATAATATGCACGAGCTAAATAAACTAGATAAGAAAAAAATTTGCGGTTTAAAAATATTTATGGGATCCTCAACTGGAAATATGCTGGTAGATAACGAGAAGGCTTTAAATGAAATATTTAAAAACTGTGAAGTTATTATAACCACTCACTGTGAAGATGAGATTACAGTTCAAGAAAATCTTAGAAAAGCCGTAGAAAGATATGGAGAAAATATACCAATAGAAGAGCATCCAAGAATTAGATCTAGAGAGGCATGTTACAAATCTTCCTCAAGAGCAATTGAGCTTGCCAAAGAACATGGATCGAGACTTCACGTCCTTCACATATCAACTAAAGAAGAAATTGAGCTATTTGAAAATATTCCATTATCTGAAAAGAAAATAACTAGTGAGGCATGTCTTCACCACCTATGGTTCACAGATGAGGACTACCAAGATCTTGGGAGTCTAATTAAATGGAATCCAGCGGTCAAGAGCAATGAGGATAGGGATGCAATAATAGATGCTGTTAAAAATAATTTTATTGACGTAATTGCAACGGATCACGCACCACATACCATTGAAGAAAAATCCAATAATTATTTAAATGCACCTTCGGGCGGGCCACTGATACAATTTTCATTACCTCTTCTTCTTGAAATGAGTTTAAAAGGAAAAATTAAGATTGAAGAGATAGTGCAAAAGACATCTCACAATTTAGCTGAATTATTCCAGATTAAGGATAGAGGTTACATAAAAGAAGGATACTTTGCAGACCTGGTACTTTTTGATCTAAATTCAAAAACAGATGTATCAGGGGAAAGCATATATTCAAAATGTGGTTGGAGTCCACTAAAAAATGAAACTTTTAATTCTAGAGTAATCCACACTTTTGTTTCAGGAAATCATATACTTAAAGACGGAAAATTAAATGGCGACCCAGACTCTATGCGACTAGAGTTTGATAGAGATTAAATAATTTAATTTGTCTTAGTTAGAACATTATTCTAGATTTGCTGATTCAAAATGGTGGTTGTAGTTCAGTTGGTTAGAACGCCTGATTGTGGTTCAGGAGGTCGCCGGTTCGAGTCCGGTCTTCCACCCTTTTTTCTTACAATGCTTGCACTTTACTTACGTATAAAGATATAAATTCTTGGCACTTATTTGGCACCTTTGATTAATCAATCTTTTTCAAAATAAAATAACTTATCAATTTTACAATTTAATTTCATAGATAATTTCATTGCTAATTCTAAAGTAGGTTTATATCTGTAAGTTTCAATTGATATAATAGTTTGTCTACTTACTCCGACGGAATCTCCAAGTTCTTCCTGAGTTAGTTTTTTTTTCTGACGAACTTCTTTCAAAATATTTTTTAATACCATACTATGATGTCCTATATAGATAGAGTTGGTAAACTGATTTGATAAAAGTTACAACTAATAACCAAACTATAATCATAAAAAATAATCCCCCATTACTTTGATAAATTTGACTGTCAAATATCGCAACTGATAAAATAACTCCTATAAATGAGAATAGACTAATTTCATATAAAATATATCCAAGTTTATAGGATTTTAATTCAATGAGAATATCCCTTTCGTCATTAATCAACTTTTTCTTAATAAAAATTCCAAGTAATGTGTATGCTAATGAAAAATATATGATTGAAAAAAGAGTAATTTCTATGAGCATTCCAAAAGATGAATTGAAATCATATGTTCCTAGTCTATTTTCATAAAAATTGGGTAAGAAGAAAATTGCAAATAAAATAGTAAATACAATTTCTTTAAAAATAGATAATTCTTTTTTTGAAAAATTCATTAATAATTTATTGTTTTATTAAGTTAAGACCTATTGAAAAAATATAGATTATAAGACCATACATAGTTGTTGTAAAAGCGACTTTTAGCCCTCCTGCTAAGATTGCTGGAGATACATTTCCAGCTTGTTGAATAAATTCAAAAGCAGTGTAAAGACCTATAAAAGTTCCAAGAACACCAACTGCTAATGACATATTACCAAACAATTTAATTTTTTCTGGAAACTTAAAATAACTAACTATACTGCCTAATAATAAAACTGTTAGTATAGACATAAAAAGAACACCTCCTTGATAAAAAAGCTCAATAATTAACGATGCAATAATTCCTACAAGTAACCCCATAATTCTTAAAATTTTAGTTTTCATATTTTTATATGTTAAGTTAACTTTACAAAGATATGAAATTAATTATGTTAAGCAAACTTAACATATTATTTTTCTGATTGTGGTTCAGGAGGTCGCCGGTTCGAGTCCGGTCTTCCACCCTTTTTTTCAATTATTGGAAGGCATTTAATGAGAGGTCATTTATTATATTTGTTTTGTGAAAAAGTTAATATTCCTATTATCAATCCCTTTGATCTCATTTGGCCAGTCCATAGATCAAGAAGAAGATTTGCCCGCACTCAGACTTAGCAATAACTTTTCAAAACCATACAGAGTTTTAAAAACAACAATTTCTGATAAATCTTTGTTTCAACAATACTATAATAATACCAATTTAACCCTTGATTACGTTATTAGGTATCATTTTTATACCTCAATTGATTTAAATTCAGAAAAAAATCAGTTAATTAGTATGGATGGTACTAAATTTAATCTATCATCTAAAAATGCACTAGATTTAACTGATGAAATAATATCACTAGTAAGCAAGATGTATTTTGGTGAAAAAGAGTTTAAAGAATTTAAAGAACTTAAAAAAAAATTAAAAAACAAATATTGAACCTACGGTTAATATTACTTATCTCTTATAATTTAAATATATAAATAATGATAAAAATACCTCCCCCACTCATAGTTTTAGTCTTAATTGTTTCCATTTATTTTTCATCAAAAAAAATTGATCTAATCAACATACCGTTGCAACTGGAAATATCAATTTTTATACTTTCTGCTGGAATACTCATTTTTGTAAATCCAGTGCTGCAATTCATAAAATCAAAAACTACTGTTAATCCAATCCAATTCGAGGAAGTCAATAAACTCGTAACCTCAGGGATTTTTAAATATTCAAGAAATCCTATGTACCTAGGTATGTTGATGATTGTTTTATCTACATCAATATTTTATTTAAATATTTACTCTATACTAACCCCTCTCTTATTTATACTATGGATAAATAAATTTCAAATAAAAAGAGAAGAGGAATTTCTTATAGAAAAATTTGGTGATGAATATTTATCATACAAGAAGAAAACTAGAAGGTGGATTTAGTTAGATAATATTCATTTTTATCCTCGAAAGATATAATGATTATATTTGATTTGTGAGATGTATAGTTTTTTTAATTCCTATTCTACTTTTATTCTCTTGTGAGAAAGAGGAAAATCTTATTGAACAAAATTTAATTGAATTCTTAAAAGGTAAAGTTTATCAAAAAGATATCCCTGAAGGAAAAAGGTATGTTAAGTTTGACTTATCTGTTCTCCAGGAAGATGATACAGTAAATCTCGAACTAGGTCTTAATTCTCGTGGAAAGCAATATGAGGGATGGGTATATTATGAAAGACACGACGACTATATTAACGAAAAGGGTTGTTTCACAGGATATGAATTACAAATAGGATATAACGGGGTAGTGTCTGCAGTTGATTTTGGATTATATCAGAGGTGGTATACTGATACTATTATTGATAATTCTACTCAATTTAAACTTGATGGGATATATGGTCAGACATGGATTGTCACTAAGTATAGTAATGGTGAAATAAGTATTAATCATAATGGAAGTGAAAATCTTGACGGTGGGTATTCAGCAATGAGTTTAGAAGATTTTATCAAGTTAAATTGTAACTAAAGTTCATATATTTGACACATGAAGAATATCTTATTTTTAATTTCAATAGTGTTTTTATTTTCTTGTGAGGAAATAGAGGATTTTTTCACGCCTTTTTATTTAGCTGAAAATGGGGTAACAGTAAAAGCAAAAGACTGGGTTACAGCAGGAACTACTGGAGAACTTAATGGAATAACTTACATAGCTATTGATGATACCCTAACATCTATGAGTGATTTTAAATCTAGATATCCTGAAATTACAGAACTAAAACAATTGGTTACAACCCTAGTTACTGATATAAGTGGCCATGGCGGGGGGCCTAACGATATTCTGTTATTTTCCAGTGATTTTAAATCAATTGAAACTTGGGATGTAAGTAATGTGACTAATATGAGTGGTATGTTTGATACATGCAATTGCTTTAATCCTGCATATGGAAATGTTGAAAATATGCCAGATCTTACGTATTGGGATGTTAGCAGTGTTACCAATATGAGTGGGATGTTTTCTCATATATATGGAGGTGCAATGTTCAATCAAGACATTAGTGGGTGGAATGTAAGTAATGTGACTAATATGGGTGGTATGTTTGGATATAACACGTCATTTAATCAGGATCTTAGCAGTTGGGATGTAAGTAAAGTAACTAATTGCAATGGTTTTTATATTTCCCCATCGACAATAGGATTACCTAATCAATGGACTCTTCCACAACCTAATTTTCCGATTAGTTGTAATTAAAGTTTGTTAAGTTTAAATATTTCTTAAAAATTCTTTATTTACGTATTATGCAAAAGGTTTTAAATTATTTTCTACTATTTATACTTCTCGGTTGTTCAAACAATAACGAAAAAGAAAATAAATATCTTCCTGTAGAGAATTGGCCAAAAATTCCTAGTAATTATGAGTTAGGTAATCCTACTGGTTTAGCACTTAAATCAAACCAAAATTTAATTGTATTTCATCGAGGTTCAAGATCTTGGCAGACACCTATGCCAAAGGATAAAATCAAAGAGAATACAATCATTGAAATTGATAATTCATCCGGTGAAATTATCGATGCCTGGGGTGCAGATATGTTTATTATGCCACACGGATTGGAAATTGACAATGAAAATAATATATGGATAACTGATGTTGGTTTACATCAGGTAATCAAATATGATTCCAACGGAAAAGAGTTAATGGTTCTGGGTAAAGAGTTTGAGCCAGGAAGTGATTCATATAGTTTTAACTTACCGACTGATGTAGCTGTAGCCAATGATGGATCATTTTATGTAAGTGACGGATACGGAAATAGTAGAATAATTAAATTTTCTAAAGATGGATCCTATCAGTTTGAGTGGGGAGCGTTTGGTAATGAAAAAAGTCAATTTAATATTCCACACGGTCTTGATCTGGATAATAATGGAAATGTCTACGTCGCGGATAGAGAAAACAATAGGATACAAAAATTTGACTCCTTAGGGAATTTTATAGCCGAGTGGAAAAACCAATCTATTGGTCAGCTATATTCTGTTAATGTAAATAATTATGAGAATTATATTTTGGGTATAGACTACATTGGTTTAGAGAATATGATACCTATAGGTTCTGATATTATATACTTAGACCTGGACTTAAATGTAAAGTCAAGGTTTGGTCGAAGTGGATCATATGATGGACAAAAGACCAGATATCATGATATTCAAATTGACGAAAGAGGAAATATGTTTGTCGGAGACATTTTAAATAATTCAATTCAAAAGTTTATACCAATTCAGAATTAGAGGTATTATCAATTTACCTTTTTAATAAAATTGAATGGTTTTTTTTATAAAAAACCTTAAATTAAAACTCAATTAAATTTTACTTATGAAAAACTTATTCACTGCCTTTTTATCAATGTTTATAGTAGCATGCTCTACGCCTGAAAAGAATGCTAATTCCAAAATCGAAATATACGATGACTCTGTTTTAGATATAATTGATATCTATTCAGAAATTGAAGAACTTGCTGACTCCATATCACTTCCTGAAGGTCCTGTTTGGGATGAAGCCTCACAGTCACTACTGTTCGTTGATGTAATGGGAAATAAACTTTACAAGTGGAATGAAAACGATGGTACAAGTGAATATATATCTCCAAGTGGCAATACTGGTTATGCACCAAATGTTGACTTTGGTCTTTTGGGAGCAAACGGTTTATTAATTGATGAAAATGGTGATATTATACTTTGTCAGCATGGGGACAGGAGATTAGCTAAAATAAATAATTCATCTACTAACTCACCTAGTTTCACTACACTTATTGATAACTACGAGGGAGGAAGGTTCAATAGTCCAAATGATCTGACATATGCAAGCAACGGTGATATATATTTTACTGATCCTGCTTTTGGATTTTTTAATCTAGAAACTTTTCAATTCGTAGAATCAGAATTAAAAGATTTAAACTTTAATGGTGTATATAAATACAATACTAAGTCAGAAGAATTATCACTAGTAACTGACAAAATTGACCTACCTAACGGGATTGCACTCTCTCCAGATGAAAAAACTCTTTACGTTAATAAGATGGGATTCATTGACGGAAGTAGGAAAATTAAAAAAATAAATCTTGAGACTATGGAGATGTCAACACTTTTTGATGGAGCTGAACTTCCAGAAGAAGATGAAGGAAATTTTGATGGAATGAAAGTACACTCATCTGGAAACATATTTACCACTGGCCCTGGTGGATTACTGGTTATCTCACCGGAGGGGAAACTACTTGGTAAAATTGATTTTGGAACTATAACTAATTGTGCCTTTGACGATGACGAAAATTATCTCTATGCTACAGGATTTATAAACAATACTAAAGTTTACAGAATAAAGCTAAAGATTTAATTTCGTATTTCTTATTGGCAATACCTATCAAATACAACATCTAGAAGAATCGGAGGAGACGTCTCTTCGCCTGTAGATTTATAACCTAAACTTATTGCTATTTTCCAGTCTTCACATGCAGCTTCAATCTGATTGGTGAAATATTTTGCATTTCCTCTTAAAAAATAAACCATACCTATATGATAATCCGTGACCTCATAGCGTGATTCACCCCAATTAATATTATCTTCTTCATAGTATTTAATAAATACACTGAGGTCATCAATTGCTTTAGAATATTTCTTTGTCTCTAAAAATAGAATGCCCCTAGAAAAATATACATAAAGTTGAAGCGAGTCAAGTGAATATGATCTGTTTATGTCTTCAAGTGCACCAAGAGGGTCCCCTAATTGCCAAAGTACATACCCCCTATTCATGTAATAAACTGCAACATTGGAATCTAATTCTATTGCCTTCTCATAATCGGCTAGGGCTTCATCAAACATAGAAAAATCACTTTTTGCTATACCTCTCATGTTGTAAAGTTCTGCGTCAGTTGAATCAAGCTCAATGGCTTTATCGTAGTCTTCAATTGACTTAGTGTATTCTCTATTTTTTAAATTCTCATAAGCCGAAAAGTTATAGTCATCTGCAACAGGGTTTGATAATAACCAGTACATAAAAGAAACAACCACAATTA
>Ga0208878_1000454_pt1 | contig 14164 bp, 14 predicted proteins | sample Knorr_S15_td_Sur_FD_185600 | JGI IMG/M metagenome (GOLD analysis project Ga0208878, IMG submission 185600) | Marine microbial communities from Southern Atlantic Ocean transect - Knorr_S15_td_SurfaceA_ad_5m_LV_A (SPAdes) (version 2) | ecosystem: Environmental > Aquatic > Marine > Oceanic | place...
TTTCAAAAATTAGATGATTTCTTAAATTTCGCCTGGACACAAATTTCGCGCGGAAAGGTTGATAAAAAGTCACCAGCTCGGCACCCTACTTTTGTGACATCAAATTCGGATGGCTTCCCAAAAGCTCGGACTTTAGTAATGAGACGGAGTGATAGGAAAAGGAACGAGATAGAGTTCCACACTGATACCGCTTCTTCAAAAATGTTAGACCTCAAAAGAAACCCTCGTGCTGGAATTCATATTTGGCTACCAAAAGTCCAATTACAAATTCAAATGGATGTTGTTATTAAAATCAAGGTTGGGGACACTATTATTCCAATTTGGAAAAATGTTCCAACTAACTCTAGAGTTGCTTATGGAACTATTCCTAACCCTGGTAGCGTCATTGAAAGTCCTTTTGACTATGATCATGCCCCAGATCATAAACGTTTTGCGGTTTTGATATGTCATATAGAATCAATTCAGCTATTGCTTTTAGGGGTTAAACATATACGTGCTAATTACAAAAAGACAAATAATTGGAAAGGAGAATGGCTCTCCCCTTAGTTTGTAAGTTCAAATCTTGCCCCTAAACAAAAAATGTTTTATAAAATTACATACTTACAATTGGTTACTTCCAATACTTATAATTTAATAGTAACTCAGCTTTAGATTTTTTTTTTATAAACCCCATCTCATAGCAGCTGTGTGAACAGGTGAATCCCAATGCTTTTTTAATTCTTGATCAAGCTTAGTAATGGTGAGAGAGGCACCTTGCATCTCTAAGGATGTACAATAATTTCCAACTAGTGATCTTGCTATCTTTATGTTTTTATTATCAAGAGTTTTTTTTGCATTATCATAGAGAAGATATAACTCTGCAAGAGGAGTACCACCCATACCATTTACAAACAATAAAATTTCATCATTGTCTTCTGGCTTTAAGTCTTCAATAATTGCCCCTAACAGCTCATTAGTAATTTCTTGTGCTGGTTGTACTTTATCTCTTCTTCTACCTGGTTCTCCATGAATACCTACACCAAATTCCATTTCATCAGAACCAAGTTTAAAAGTGGGTTTTCCAGCAGCAGGGACTGTACAGCTCGAGAAAGCTACTCCCATAGAACCTGAGTTTCTATTAACTTTATCTCCTAGAATTTTACACTCTTTTAGACTACCTCCTGTCTCTGCAAGAGAACCAACAATTTTTTCAACAATCACAGTGGCGGCAACACCTCTTCGTCCAGTCGTATAAGATGAATCTTCAACAGCTACATCATCGTTAATCAAAACAGTTTCACTAGCTCCAGTTATCATTTCTGATGCCATTTGAAAATTCATTATATCTCCAGAATAATTTTTAACGATAAACAAAATTCCTGCACCACCTTCAACTTTTTCAGAAGCTGCAATCATTTGATCCGGAGATGGGGATGAAAAAACAAATCCCGGGCAAGCAGCATCTAACATTCCATACCCTACAAATCCACCATGCATCGGTTCATGGCCACTTCCCCCGCCACTTATAATGACTACTTTCCCCTTTTTAGTGGCCTTAGATCTGGTTATAATATTTGGATTATAATGACAGGATATGATATCTTTATGTGCAGCACCAAATCCTTGTAAACTCTCTTTTAAAAAGTCATCTGTTGAGTTTAAAAATTTTTTCATATCTTTCTCCTAAGTATTTAATATTGACATGCATACTGTTTTAATCATTAGCTGTGAAGATCGAGCACCTGGATCTATATGTCCCTTTGAACGCTCACCCAAAAAAGAAGCTCTGCCTTTAGTTGCTAATAAATTCTTAGTTGATAACATTCCTTTTTCAGCTGTTTCTATAGTTTTTCTCATTAAATCTTTAAGATCTATGTCTTTCTCAACTCCTTCTTTTAAGCAATTAGCTACGGGTATCAAAACATCCATCATTGTTTTTTCTCCTACATCAGCTTTACCTCTTTGCTTAACCGCTTCCACACCATCTACAAACATATTTATCGCTTTTTTGTAATCAATGCCGTCATCAATATTGCTAACTTTTGCCATAGTCATGAATAGTGTACCAAACAAAGCACCAGAAGAACCTCCAATGCCTGATAAAATTTTCATAGCTATTTGATTTAAAGCTTTTGACATTGATAAATGTTTAATTATTGGCTCTAACTCAATTACAAGTTTAATTCCTCTTTGAATATTAAATATATGATCACCATCACCAATTTCTTGATCTAATTTTTCTATTTCAGGTGCATTATTATCTATAACAACTTGGATTTCTTTTGCATTTTTGATTAAAAAATCAGTACCCAATAAACTCTCCGTGATCATAAAAAATATAATAATTTTATGTTACGAAAAAACAAAAATGCTTTCAATGTTTCGCATTAAAGTTATCTTAAACCGTCATTACCAACAATATCTTTTTCTTCTAATCCGCCTAATCTAGCATGTAGTCTAGACCTTGAGGCTGCAGCAAATAACAACAAAATTTCATCTGGTTTAGGAGCATCATTAATGGATATGCTTAATGTATCATAAAATGATCTAGCATAGATAGCATCTTTATGGGCAAAAGGAATATCTATTTCAGTTCCTGGACCGCCAATTTTACCTGTAGAAGGTATCCAGGCAACTCCTCCACCAATAGCTTCTCGAATTGGGTCTGCAAAAGATGTTGTCAAACAAGCATTTCCGTGCTCATACTCACCTAAGGTCCCAACAATACAAGATTTACCATAACTTAAAATTGGATAACCATTTGCACATCTAAGCAATCGATTGCCAAAAGCAATACCAAGATCTTTTGATGGATTAATCAGTAAATCTAAATTTTGCGAAAATTTACCTGCATAAGGGTTTTTTAAAATTGCCCCAACAGCATATTTTCGTATTGGTTCATCATCAAATTTTATACCAGTTTCATTTTCGAGTGTCTCTTCGAAATATTCAATCCACTTTCTTATTTTGAGCCCTTTTATCTGATTTTCCATTTTTTATCCTTTATTCAAATTTTTTTAAAATATTATTTTTTTCAATTTTTATATTTCTTATAGAGGGTGGAGTATTTTTACTTCTTCCTACAAAACGAGGAACTCCTGAGGTTATAACAGATCCAATACTAAATGGGTCTCCATTTTTCAGAGCATCAAGTGCATTAGATTTTGTACCACCTAAAGGGGCATCTACTATAAGCAGGTCTGCCATAAACCCCTCTTTTATAAAACCAGAATTTAATCCATAAGCTTTAGCAACATTACCTGTAGCAGCAGCAATAAGTAATTCGGGAGATATTTTAGAAAGTGATGATATTTGACTAATTGTATAGATAATTCCTAAAGGCATTATCCCACTTCCAGTAGGTGTGTCTGTAGCTATTAAAAATCTTTCAAAAACATTGTTTTGATAAGCTTCATTAGCACAAATTATTGCTGTTCTTAAATTACCAGCAGTACAAACTTGCATAAAAATATCTGTATCTTTTGAGATAATTTTAAAATATTTATCATCAATTGAAACAGGTCCGCCATTAATATGAAAAGACACATCAGGGTTGATATTAATCAAGTCATTACCAGTAATAGGAAATGAACCAGGGATGGACGCACCCCCAGTATGTAATGTTGTTAAAAGCCCTGCTTGTTTTGCATTTTTTACTAATTCAATGTATTCATCAGCAGATTTAACGTTCCCAAAACCAGCTTTTGCAAGCCAAACACCCTTCTTCTTCAATTCTAAAAAATCATTAAGTGTTAAACCGGGTTCAATAATTACTGAACCTGCATACACGGTCATCCCACCTGGTTTATAATTATCGAAGCATTTCTTTGCTGCTATAGCCAGCGCTTTAACACCTTCAGGGTCATTTGGACGTCCTGGAACATGAACTTCTGAAGCAGTGATTGAAGTTGTAGTTCCACCATGTAAATAACTTGAAAGATAGCCAACTGTATTTTGTCTGGGTGTATAATCACCAAATGTTATATGAACATGTGAATCAATGAAACCTGGTGTAATTGTTGCTCCATCAGCATCTATAATGAGATCACAATTTTCTGTATTTTTGAAATTTGAATTTCCAATTTCATCAATAACACCATCTTTCAATAAAATACTATCACCAGGAATAAGAGGATTAGAATGGTCTCCTGATACAATAGTTTCAATATTTTTAATTAAGACTTTTATTGAGTATCCTTATATATCATTTAGTTTATTATCATTCCTTGTTTAAAAATTTTCAATCAAAATTCTTTAGATTTTTAAAATAAAATTAATTTTAAAAATTAAAAATTTTAATATTATAAATAGATGAATGTTTTATTTTCAGAAATAGTTTTGTTATTTCATTTCTGTATTTTTTTATTTATGATACTTAGTTTTTTTCTAATACCTTTAGGCTATTACCAAAAATGGGAATGGGTAAAAAATAAATATTACAGGTTAATCCATCTTGTTTTAATGGGAATTATTTTTATAGAAACAATATTAGGTTTTATGTGTCCATTAACTATACTAGAAAATTTTTTAAGAAATGATATAGAAATAAATAATAAAATTACTCAGATTATACATCAAGTCATGTATTGGGATTTACCAACTTATCAATTTATAATTCTGTATTTATTAAGTCTCTTATATTTAATTTTTCTATGGTTCTTTTTTAAACCAGATTTTAAAAAATAATTTTGTTAAAGTTACTTATTTTTCATATAGATAATCTAATGTTTTTTAAATAATTGAAATTTATAGATTAAAAAAACAGCATAATTATATAAAAATGTTGTTATTGAATTTAATATTTAAATTTCTACACATTTTTATAAATTAATTTATGTTATAAAAATATGCAAATGAGTGAAAATATTTTTCATAAATTAATTTCAAATACAATAAATGAAAATGAAATTAATACAGTACGTTTTAAAAATTTAAATAATAACTATTCAAAAGTTTGTTTATCAATTTTATTACAAACTTTTACAAATCATCCTGATGCAAATCTTGCAAGTCAATTTTTAAAGAATAATAAAAATCATTCATTTAATAAATTTCTTATGAAATTTAAAAATAAAAATATAAATGATTTTGAAAGACTATCAAATAAAGAAAATTTGTGGAGTATATTTTCACCCACCGCTATAGCTGGATCAAGTGATCCGAAAAATTTTAAAAATCAAATACTAGAAAAAAGAATTCTAAAAAATTTAAAAAAACCAAAACACTCAATACAATTTCCACATAAAGAAATTTTGTTTTTAAGTAACATATTAATTACTATACCTGAAGATTATAAATCAAATAACATACCTTTAAATTTACAAAGTAGAATCAAGCCGTTCCTTAGTAAAAATCAAAATTATTGGTATGATCATCCAATACCAATTGACGCATTTGATCATGAAAATGAAATTTTATATGGACTCAGGCATCTTGATAAAGCTCTAAATATAGAATTCAAACGTGGAAATTTAAAAATTAATGAAAAAATCTCATTAATATTATCATTATCAGTTACTCACATAGGATTAGAAGAGATTGCTTTTGACTATGTTAAAAATAAAATTAGAGAAAAACTAAATTTAAAATTCATTAACATTTTTATTTTTGATGAAAATAGAACTTCAAAAATCATTACTACACTTTTTCCTAAACATAATGATTATCTAGAGTTATTTGGTGTTAATGGAAATTATGGAAGACATTACACTTTTTTGAAATATGCCTTAATATTATGGAATAAAGTAATTAATAAAAGTTTTAAGTATAGTTTTAAAATAGATCTAGATCAGATTTTTGACCAAAATTTTCTTATTAGAGTGTCAAAAATGTCTATATTTGAAATTTTTAAAAATCAGAAATATTGGGGAGGTAGTGGAATAGATTTCGAAGATAGACTTGTTGATTTAGGAATGCTTGCTGGTGGATTAGTTAATAAAGGAGAAACTCATAAAAATTATTTAATACCAGACGTAAAAAGACCTTTGAAAAAAACAATTTTTTCAACTGTTTCTTCAAAGCGAGTATTTTGCCCAGATTGGTCTCATGCCCTATCAACAGAGGCTGAAATCATATACGAAAATGAAAATATTCATAGAGTTCATGTAACAGGAGGCACAACAGGTATTACTTTAAATGCATTAGAAAAATGGGCACCATTTACTCCAAGTTTTATCAACAGGGCTGAAGATCAAGCATTTATAATTTCATCCTTAAATAAAAATGAATTTTTATCACATATTCATGCACCCTATTTAATAATGAGGCATGATAAATTAGATTTTGCAAAAAGAACTGTAACTAATGCAAAATTGGGAAAAGAAATTGGTAATTTAGAGAGAATTCTTTTATTTAGTTATTATAGTAAATGTCCTGATTTTGATTTCAATCTAATTAAAAGCCATCTATGGCCATATACATCCTCTTTTATACAAAAGTTTCCTGAAATATTACTTTATTTTATTTTATTAATTGATGGAATTTCAAAAAGCGAAAAATTTTTGCATGATGCCTCAATAAGACTTAAAAGAACACAAAATTTTTGTAATGTTAAGTTAGAAGATCAATTTAAACTCGAAAAAGAATTTTGGAAAAATTTTATTTTAAGAACAAATAACATTTTAGATGTTAAATCTTCTTTAAGAGAAATAATTTATTCATCTCAAATCGTAAAATAATTTATATGAAATCTAGTAAATAAAATGATGGATAAATCAAAAATATTTATAATTTTTAGTTATATATTTGTAATATATATTTCTTTACTTGCACTGATTTTTATATTTCAAAGATCTCTTATGTATTTTCCAGTAAAAGAAAAAATAAGTAAATCCTTTTATAAAAATACCAAATTAAAAATCATAGATATAAGTACATCAGATGGCTTAATTTTAAAGTCTTTATATAAAAAATCTGAAACAAATATTAATAAAACTATTCTTGTATTTCATGGGAATGCTGGTCATATTGGTCACAGGGTTAATAAATTTAAACCTTTTATAGACAAAGGTTATGGTTTGCTTTTATTAGAATATAGAGGATATGGTGAAAACAAAGGCAAACCCACCAAATTAGGACTTTATAAAGATGGGGAATCAGCAATTAATTACCTGATTAATCAAAAAATTAAATCTAAAAATATAATAGTTTATGGAGAATCTCTAGGTACAGCAATTGCTACAAAGTTATCAACTAATTATTCTTTTAATATGACTATCTTAGAGGCTCCATTTACATCTGTAGCTGATGTGGCACAAAAGAGATATTGGATCTTTCCAGCAAAATATTTAGTTTTAGATAATTTTGATAATTTAGGAATAATTGAAAAAATTAAATCTCCTTTATTATTACTACATGGCTACAAAGATTATGTAATTAATATAGCCTTTGGAAAAAAAGTATTTGAAGCTGCGCCAAAACCAAAAAAAGCTCTATTCGTTCAAAATGCTGGTCACAATAACCTTTTTGAATTTAATTTAGTGAATAAAATATTAAATATTCTGAAAAAATATTGATATTAATTATTTCAATTTATCTATTATTTTTTGTTTTTTTGTAAAAAATTATAATATTTAAATTGGCATTTATTCAAGAATTTGATAAAATATTTATATATTACAATTAGTTACAATTGATAATTAAAAATTAAATTATAATCAATTTAATTGAAAATTGACAGTTAATGTATAAAAAAATTATAATTTTATATTATTGGGATAAGTATGAATAAATCAAAAAAATTTGTAAATTCAGAAATTATGGAAATTAATTATGATATTATAGAAAAATATTTTGAATTAGGTTATACAGACGGTCTTCCAGTAGTGCCTCCTACAAAAGAAAAAATAGATTTATTTGTAAATGCTCTTGGAGGAGACAGTGCTTTTGTGGAGTGTAACATTCCACCAAGATGGGGTGCATTAACAAGAGAAGTATTAGCTATAAATATGATCATGGCTGGATGCAAACCTGAATATGGGCCTGTAGTTCGTGCATCGATGAGAGCATTAACAGAAAGACCTTTTAACTTAAATGGTGTTCAAGCAACTACACATATGGCCTCTCCTTTAATTATTGTTAATGGACCAATTGCAAAACAAATTGATATGAATGGAGGAGCTAATGCATTTGGATCAGGAAATAGAGCCAACGCAACAATTGGAAGAGCAATTCGTTTAATAATGCTTAATGTTGGCGGAGGTAAAGCGCCTGACTTAGATAAATGTACTTTAGGAAATCCAGCAAAATATACATATTGTATTTGTGAAAATGAAGAAGCCTCCCCTTTTTCACCTTATCATGTAGAAAAAGGGTTTGATGCAGATACTTCCACAGTATTTGTAATTGCAGCAGAATCTCCTCATAGCGTTACCGACCACCTTTGTAATGATCCAGAAGGTATTTTAGATACAATGTGTTCCGCAATGAGTAACATTGCGTCGAATACATCTGTATTAAATGGTCATTGTGCTGTGGCACTTGGCCTTGAACATGCTAAAACAATTTCTAAATATGGCTGGACTAGAAATGATATTAAAAACTATTTATTTATGCATTCCGGCAATAAATTTGTAAAACATTCAAGAAATGATAAATATGGTAAAGTATATAATAGAAATTTACCAAAATGGTATAAACGTGATCCAGAAAGCTGGATTCCAATTATTGAAAGCCCAGAGAGAATACATTTATTTATTATTGGTGGTGATGCAGGAAGATTTTCTGCTTTTATACCAGGATGGGGACATATGAGTAACCCTGTTTTAAAACCAATTGACGATAGTAACCAGTTAAGCGATAAAAATTGTGATGATGGATTATGTGAAGTATAGGAGTTACAGTGAATAATAATAAAAATATATTTAAAATTTATGACCCTAGAGGAGACATTCTCTTAGAAAAAAGAAGTTTATCAAACAGAAAAAATACACTTGAAGGTTTAAGACTAGCTATTCTTGACAACTCTAAGTGGAATGCAAATAAAATTTTACGTGGATCAGCAAGTGCTTTATCTCAAGATATAAAATTTTCAAAAGTAAATTATTATGTAAAAAAGCATGGGTTTTCTACAGATGCAACTATTGAAATGATAGAAGAAATTGTTAATGATAATGATATTGTTTTAACTGCAATCGGTGATTGTGGTTCTTGTTGTTCAAGTTGTATTAGAGATGCGGTCGCATTAGAAGATAGAGGTATTCCTGCTGCACCAGTAATTACTACAGAATTTGTAAATGAAACAAAATTAACAAGAGTAGCTATAGGAATGCCTGATTTAAAACCAGTAGTTATAGATCATCCTGTTAGTTCAATAACTAATGATGAAGTTTTAGAAAGGGTTAAAATTATCAAAGAACAAGCACAGGAAGTCTGGCTTGGACAAAGACAAGATATTTAATTTTTAAATAAATTTAATGCCCATTAAAATTAAAATTAAAAAACTTATCATCCAAATGAAAGTTCTAAAATATTTAAGACCTAAAATATAAACTGGAATATATATCAATCTTACTAAAATCCACAGTAAAGCTAAATTAAAATTATCTACTTGATTAAAAACGGATAAGAAAAATAAAATAATAAATATTGGAAGTGTTTCTAATAAATTTTTAAATGCTCTATTTGATCTATCAAAATAAGATGAATATGTTATTTCTTTGTCTCTGGATGAAAATAAATAGTCTATAGAGATATCCTTTGTTGTAACCAATCCTATTAAAACTGGACAAAAAATATGAACAATTAATAATATACATGAGAAAAGTGCAATAATTTCCATAAATAACTCCATATGCAAAAGAAATTACGTATTTAAAATAAATTAATTATAACTTTATTAACAAAGTTTAAATCAAATTGTTTAATTGATAATCATAATCTACAATTAAGTCTATATATTATGCATTTAATTATTTTTGTTTCTAAAAATAAATATAAATCATGAAAACTTAACAAATCTAGTTTATTAATAAAGTTCCTCCCCTAAATAATTAGGTTTTGTGGGATAATTATGAGATTAAGTAAATTATCCCACATTATTATCAAGCACATTAGATAATTCAGTAAAATCCTTTACAATAATATCTGGCTGAAATGGCGTGTGACCAAAAGGTCTCTTTCTTCTGTCTATAAATGCTGTGTGCATTCCAAAAGATTTTGCGCCTATACAATCAAAAGCATGATTGGCTACAAACAAACAATTCTCCTTATCAATTCTAGTCTTTAACTCGACTAATCTATATGTTTTCCAATGTGGTTTAAAATAACCTGCTTCTTGAACAGAAATTGTAAAATCCATATCAAAACCAATGAATTGTTTTGCATTTTCTAACATATCCTGATCGCCATTTGAAAGTATCCCAAGTTTAAAATCATTTTCTCTTAACTTGTTTAAAGCCAAGATTACGTCTGGAAAGGGTTTTAAAACTTCAATTTGCTTGATTAGCCATTCGACTTCTTTTTTTGTGTAATTAATACCACATCTATCCATTACGTAAGAGACAGCGTTTTGACCAATTGTACGATAATTTGTATGGTTGTTTTTACTTAATGCATCAATCATTGAATTTTCAAAATGTATTCTACGCCACCAAGTCACAAAACGGTTAGGATCACCTTCCCATTTTTTGTTCTTCAAAAAAGGTATAACAGCTTCTGTTAACCCTTTTTGCATGTCAACAATAGTTCCATATTGATCAAAAATAATTAATTTTATTTTCTTTTTTATGATGTCAAAATTACTCATATATACTTATTGTAAAATTTAAAGTTAAAAACATTGAAGTTTTTGATATAATAACATTATAAAATATTATGAATATGATAAATACTATTTCAGGTATAAAAATTCAAAAATTTTCTCCAAATTTAGGAGCAATTATAACTGATGTCGACTTATCTAAAGGAGTTAATGATGATCAATTTAAAGATATTGAAAAAGCTTTTTTAGAATATCAAGTATTATTCTTTCAAAATCAAAATGAGATTTCCCCTGAGTTGCACTTAAAATTTGGTAAATTATTTGGTGAATTACACATGCATCCAGCCGCCCCATCAATGAATGGATATCCAGAGATTTTTGAAATTCATGCACATAAAGATAGTAAAGTTGCTAATGGTGAATTTTGGCATTCTGATGTATCATGTGATATTACACCACCTCTTGGAACAATGTTACAATTACACATTCTCCCTGAAACAGGTGGAGACACTATGTTTTCTAACATGTATGCAGCTTATAATGAGTTAAGTGATAAATATAAAACTTTATTAGATGGTTTAATTGCAATTCATGAGTCAGAGCATCTTTATAAAGGAAGATATGATGACAGAGGAGTAAATAAGGATGACATTAAAACACCTGCAGCAAAACATCCTTTAATTCGAACACACCCTATTACTGGTAAAAAAGCGATCTATGTAAATAGGACGTTTACAACTGGAATTGAAGGAATGAGCAAATATGAAAGTTCATCAATATTAGAATTTTTATTTAATCATTGTGAGCATGTCAATTTTCAAATTAGATACAGATGGAATAAAAACGATATGGCATTTTGGGATAATAGATGTACCATGCATAGAGCTATATGGGATTATTGGCCAAATGAAAGAAAAGGACGGAGAGTCACAATAAAAGGTGACAAGCCGATTTAATTTTAAAGTATGATTTTATGTTAAATAAAGAAGAAATAAAAAGATATCATGAAGATGGTTATATCATTCCAGAATTTAAAATGCCCGAGAACGATCTTCTCGAAATAGAAAAATTACATGATGAATTGATTAAAAAAAATCCACAGTTTTTAAATTATTGTCCTGCAGTCCTTGAATATGAAGAAAAGTTCTTAAAGTATTGTTTTAATGAAAAAATTTTAAATTATGTTGGGCAATTAATTGGTAATAATTTTGCATTATGGAACTCCAGTTTTTTTGCAAAACCAGCATATAATGGACATGCAACACCTTGGCATCAAGATGGTCAATATTGGCCAATCAGACCGTTAGCAACATGTACTGTTTGGTTAGCTGTTGACGATGCTAATGAAGAGAATGGATGTTTAAAATTTATTAGAGGCTCACATAGAGATAAAAATTTAAAACAACATGAGTTTAATGAAGATAAAAACCTAACATTACACCAAGAATTATTAAAATCAGAATTTAATGAAAAAGAATCAGTTAATTTAATATTAAAAAGAGGTCAAATTTCATTGCATGATGTATACTTAGTCCATGGATCTGATGCTAATTTATCATCAAAATCTAGAAGAGGCATGACAATGAGATTTATGCCTACAACAAGTGTTTTTGATCATAATTTGGCTAAAGAAAAATATAATAATTTAAATGTTTCAAAATACTCTAATAGAAAAATCTATCTTGCAAGAGGTCACGACAAGTCAAAAAGAAATAACCTAGAGGTTGTGAATTTCTAAATATAAATAATATCACCCTCGTGATTTATAAGATAAAGAACATCCGCCATCAACTACAAGAGTTTGTCCTGTAATATATTTTGCCCAATTAGATGATAAATAAACAACTGCTTTCCCAATATCAAAGCCATCTCCCTCAACGTTTAAAAGTGAAGCATCTTTTCTTATTTTTCTTAACTTTTCTGACATGCCATCTTGATAAACCATTGGAGTATAAACAGGTCCTGGTAAAATGCAGTTAACTCTGATGCCATCAGTACCATGATCAACTGCCATTGCTTTAGTAAGAGAGATTACTGCACCTTTTGAAGCTGAATAAGATGTGTAACCTTTGGGTCTAGTTGCAGAGATTGATGAAATATTTATTATTACACCACCATTTCCTGATTTAATCATTTCTGGAATGGAATACTTAGACATTAAAAACATTGGTTTAAGGTTAATATTCATTACTTTATCCCAATATCTCTCATTTTCATTAACAACTGATGTATTGCTAGCTATACCTATATTATTATCTAGAATATCAAGTCTATTCCATTTATTAATTACTTCTTTTACTACTTTTTTACATTCTGCGGTACTAGTTAAATCAGCACCTATTGCAAAAGCCTTTCCTCCATTGTTTTTAATTAAATCAACTGTATTTTGCGCAAATTTTTTATTTATATCTACAACAAGTACTTTTGCCCCTGCTTCTGCTAGTAATATAGATGCAGCTCTACCATTTCCTATGCCATCACCATAAGATCCTCCACCTGCAACGATTGCGACTTTATCTTTTAACCCTAAATCAAGATTTTCTTTCATTAAACCCTCTGATAAAATTTATTCCATTCTAATATAAATTAATTTAAATTATTTTGTAATGTCTAATCGATTAAATGGTAAAGTAGCAGTTATAACTGGAGGAGCTAAAGGCTTAGGACTATCTATAGCTGAAAAGTTTCATGAAGAAGGATGTCAAATAATCATTTGTGATATTTTATCCTCAGAGGCTAAAAAAGTTGCTAAGAATTTAAAAGGAAAATCTTTCGAATTAGACGTATCAGACTCAAAGCAAGTTTTAAATGTATTTAATGATATCAACAATTTATACAATAAAATAGATATATTAGTTAATAATGCTGGAATCAATGGCTTTGAAAATAGACCTGACATAATTCAAGAAAGAAATAGAATTAACAAAGCACAAATCAGAGAATATTCTGAAAATAAAACTATTGATACTCATTTCGATGTAACGGTAAATATGAGTGACTTTGACTGGTTTAAAATGATAAATACACATTTATCTGGGACTTTTTTCTGTACCAGAGAAGCATTAAAAATCATGAATAAATACAATTCAGGCTCTATAATAAATATGGGATCAGTATTAGGAACAACTGGTGGACCTTCATCACCACATTATTCTGCTGCAAAAGGTGGAATTCTTGCATATACAAGGGCTTTAGCTAGAGAATTAGCAAGCAGAAATATAAGAGTTAATGCAATAGCACCAGGTTATATAGATACGGATATGACTAATCATTTGGGATATGTAAAAGAATTAATAAAAAAAGCGCGAAAAAATAAAAACATATATCTTATAACTTCTGATTTAGGCTATAGAGCATTTGAGGGTTTTAAAAAAGAATTTCCACAAAGATTTATTAATGTGGGTGTAGCTGAAAATAATATGATTGGTGTAGCAACAGGTTTAGCATTAACTGGAAAAAAAGTTTTTGTATATTCAATATTACCAT
>Ga0208878_1000462_pt1 | contig 14009 bp, 9 predicted proteins | sample Knorr_S15_td_Sur_FD_185600 | JGI IMG/M metagenome (GOLD analysis project Ga0208878, IMG submission 185600) | Marine microbial communities from Southern Atlantic Ocean transect - Knorr_S15_td_SurfaceA_ad_5m_LV_A (SPAdes) (version 2) | ecosystem: Environmental > Aquatic > Marine > Oceanic | place...
AAAAGAAGAAATATTAGAATCTATATCAAATATGTCAGTTATGGATCTTGTTGATCTTATTTCTGATATTGAAGAAAAGTTTGGCGTAACAGCAGCAGCAGTTGCAGCAGCACCAGCAGCAGCAGCAGCAGGCGGTGATGCAGGTGATGCAGCAGAAGCAGAAGAAAAAAGTGCTTATGATGTTGTACTAACAGCTGCAGGCGATAAAAAAGTCGCAGTGATTAAAGCTGTAAGAGCAGCTACTGATCTGGGTTTAAAAGAAGCTAAAGATTTAGTTGATGGCGCTCCTAAAACTGTTAAGGAAGGCGCTAGTAAAGATGATGCGGAAGCACTTGTTGCAGCACTCCAAGAGGCTGGTGCACAAGCTGAGATGAAGTAAACTCAGATACTCTATATTTAATGACATACTCTTTTACTGAGAAAAAACGTATTCGAAGACAATTCGGCACTTTGCCTAATGTCATGGCTTTGCCGTATCTGCTAAAAACACAAACCGATTCATATGCTGAATTCTTACAAGAAGGACTAGACCCTGATAAAAGAGATAACAGCGGACTAGAGGAAGTCTTCAAATCTATATTCCCTATTAATAGCGCCTCAAGCAATGCTGCACTTGATTATATTAGTTATGAATTGGGTGAATGTTTGTATACACCTCAAGAATGTAAGATGAAGGGAATTTCATATGCCGTGCCATTGTATGTGAATCTTCAATTACGCTTCATGGATAAAGCCACAGGATACAAAACAGTCAAGGGTACACCAATGTCTGATAGGGTATTTTTAGGCGAAATACCTGTAATGACAAAAGATGGAAGTTTCGTAGTAAATGGAACTGAAAGAGTTGTAGTTTCTCAATTACATAGATCTCCAGGAGTATTTTTTGATCATGATAAGGGTAAAACACATGCTTCAGGGAAAGTTTTATATGCAGCAAGAATAATACCTTACAGAGGCTCATGGTTAGATTATGAATTTGATGCAAAAGATTTGATTTACGCAAGAATAGATAGAAAGAGAAAGTTTCCAGCAACTGCAATTCTTAAATCGTTAGATATGAATGACCAAGAGATACTTGATACTTTCTATAAGAAAATAAAAGTAGTAACAAAAAATGGAAAAATTTATCTTTCTGTAACTGCTGAAGAATTAAAAGGCAAAGCATTTGATTTCGATATAGAAGTATCTGGTAAGAAAGTTGTGGCAGGAAAAAGAATTAATGCAAAGGTAGCTGCAGACCACTCAAAACAAAAAAATGGTCTAATTCATGTCGAATTTGATGATTTTGTGGGCCAAACACTTGGACAAGATATTGTTAATAAAGAAACAGGTGAAATACTTTACGAAACAAATACTCTGTTGGATAAAACTTCATTAAAGAAAATTTTAGAACTTAATGTCTCAGAGTTCGATATATTGTACGTAAATACAATTGATAGTGGTTCTTTTATAGCTGATACATTGAGAAATGATCCAAGCAGAACAAGGGCAGAAGCGCTTGTAGATATTTACAGAATGCTTAGACCAGGTGAGCCGCCAACAAAAGAATCTACTGAAGTTTTATTCAATAATTTGTTTTTCTCCACTGACAGGTATGACCTTTCTGATGTTGGAAGAATGAAATTGAATTGGAGATTAAAGATTGAAGATAGAGCTGACACTTATGTTCTTACAAAGGAAGATATTGTTGCGGTATTGAGAAAACTTGTTGATATAAGAAATGGTAAAGATACAGTCGACGATATTGATCACTTAGGTAATAGAAGAATAAGATCTGTTGGAGAGATGACAGCAAATCAACTTAGAATTGCATTAGTTAGAGTCGAAAGAGCTGTCAAAGATAGACTAGGAATGGCAGAAACTGAGGGTTATAAACCTTCAGACCTTATTAATGCAAAACCAATTACTGCAGCATTTAAAGAATTTTTTGGCTCCAGCCAATTATCTCAATTCATGGATCAAAATAATCCGTTGTCCGAAGTTACACACAAAAGAAGGGTTTCAGCTTTAGGGCCTGGTGGATTATCTAGAGAAAGAGCAGGTTTTGAAGTCAGAGATGTTCATCCAACTCATTATGGAAGAGTTTGTCCTATAGAAACACCTGAAGGTCCAAATATTGGTCTTATAAATTCATTATCAACTTATGCTAGAACTGATAAGTATGGTTTTATAGAGACACCTTATAGGGTGGTCAAAGACGGAAAAGTCACAGATGAAATTATATATCTATCACCAATTATGGAAAGCAATCACTACATAGCTCAAGCAAATGTAGAAGTCGATAAAAAAGGCAAAATTCAAAATGAATTTATTACAGCAAGACACCAGGGTGAAACAAGTCTAGTTAGTGTTGGAATGATATCTTTAATGGATGTTTCTCCAAAACAGGTCCTTTCTGTAGCAGCATCTTTAATTCCATTTTTGGAAAATAATGATGCAAACAGAGCTCTGATGGGATCAAATATGATGCGTCAGGCCGTACCAACATTAATACCTCAAAAGCCTCTTGTTGGAACAGGGCTCGAAAGACAAGTTGCAAGAGATTCAGGATCATGTGTAGAGGCCAGAAATCCAGGAGTTGTAGATTCTGTGGATGGTGGAAGAATTGTAATTAAAGTGTCATCAGGAGATAGTGTAAGTGTTGATATCTACAACCTAATTAAATATACAAGATCAAATCAAAACACATGTGTAAATCAAAGACCTTTGGTAAAAAAAGGAGATCATGTAAAAGCTGGAGATATTATTGCTGATGGCCCATCAATTGATTTAGGTGAATTAGCAATTGGCCAAAACATGAGAATAGCTTTTATGCCATGGAACGGATTCAATTATGAAGATTCAATTTTAGTTTCTGAAAGAGTTGTTCAGGAAGATAGGTTAACAAGCATACACATACAAGAACTAACTTGTATTACTCGTGATACTAAACTTGGTATGGAAGAAATTACCTCTGATATTCCAGGAGTAAGTGAATCAGCACTTTCTAAGCTTGATGAGAATGGAATTGTTTATGTTGGTGCAAAAGTTGAGGCTGGGGATATCTTGGTTGGTAAGGTAACTCCTAAAGGTGAATCTCAATTATCTCCAGAAGAAAAACTTCTAAAAGCAATATTTGGGGAAAAAGCCTCAGATATCAAAGATACTTCATTAAGAGTTCCATCAAGCGTTTCAGGTACTGTTATTGATGTTCAAATTTTTACTAGAGATGGCGCTGAGAAAAATCCTCGAGCTAAGAGTAATGAATCATTAATGACTTCAGAATTTAGTAAAGACTTAGATGATGAAATGAGAATTGTTACTAATTCTCTGAAGAGCACACTTATTCAGGCATTGAAAAAAGAAAATCTGATTACAACTAAAGGAAAAATTACTCTGGATGCTGTAAATGAGATGGATCTTGATGCTGTTCTTAAATTGAAAGTTAAGAATAAAAAAGTTACAGACCTTCAAAAAAATATTGCTGATCAATTCAAAAAATATCAGTCAGAAAACAAAGAAAAAATGGCGATATTTAAGAAAAAAATCGAAGGCGGAAACGACTTAGCACCAGGTGTCTTATCTGTGATAAAAGTTTACTTAGCTGTGAAAAGAAAGATTCAGGCTGGAGATAAGTTAGCAGGAAGACATGGTAATAAAGGTGTTATATCAAGCATCATCCCTGTTGAGGATATGCCTTATGATGAAAAAGGTGAACCGGTTGATATTGTACTTAATCCACTTGGTGTTCCTTCGAGAATGAACGTCGGTCAAATTCTTGAAACTCACCTAGGATTAGCAGCAAAAGGCTTAGGAAGTAAAATTGATGAAATGATGAAATCCAATCAAAAAATGGATAGCGTCAAAAAAGTTTTAAACGACATATATTCTTTTGGTCCTCATGAGAAAGATGATATTAATTCATTGAAAGATCAAGAAGTTAAAGAATTAGCTCAGAACTTAAGAGAAGGTGTCCCTTTTGCAACACCAGTGTTTGATGGAGCTAATGAGCACCAAATTAAAGAATTACTTAAGTATGCTGATTTGCCTGATAGTGGACAATTTGAGCTGTATGACGGCAGGACAGGTGAAAAATTTGATAGACCTGTGACAGTTGGATATATGTATATGCTCAAACTTAACCATCTAGTTGATGACAAAATGCATGCAAGATCTACCGGATCATACAGTCTTGTAACACAACAACCATTAGGCGGAAAAGCTCAATTTGGTGGCCAAAGATTTGGAGAAATGGAAGTATGGGCCTTAGAAGCATATGGCGCATCTTACACACTGCAAGAAATGTTAACTGTTAAATCAGATGATATATCTGGAAGATCAAAAGTATACAAAAATATAGTTGATGGAAACTATGAAGTTGAATCAGGTGTTCCTGAATCATTCAATGTTCTAAGTAAAGAGATAAAGGCATTGGGCATTAACTTAGAGCTTGAGGACTCAAAAGAGAATTAATATGCAAGATATCATTAAAAATATAAATCGTAGTTCAAAAAGAAACTTTGACCTAATATCCTGTGGTCTAGCGTCACCACAGATGATCAGGTCTTGGTCTTGGGGAGAAGTTAAGAAGCCTGAAACAATCAATTACAGAACTTTTAAGCCTGAAAGAGATGGTTTGTTCTGCTCAAGAATTTTTGGCCCAATCAAAGATTTTGAATGTTTGTGTGGGAAGTATAAAAGAAGAAAGCACAGAGGTGTCATTTGTGAAAAATGTGGTGTTGAAGTTACCGCCACAAAAGTTCGTAGAGAAAGAATGGGGCACATTGAACTTGCCTCTCCTGTAGCACATATATGGTTCCTAAAATCTTTGCCTTCAAGAATAGGTTTATTCCTAGATATGACATTGAGAGAAATTGAAAGAGTATTGTATTACGAAAGTTTTGTTGTTGTGGAAGCAGGAATTACTGATCTAAAGAAAGGCCAACTTTTAACGGAAGATGAATACTATGAAGCACTTGATGAGTATGATGATGATTTCACTGCAATGATGGGTGCGGAAGCTGTTCAAATTTTACTTTCGGAAGTTGATGTTGAGAAAGAAACTCAACAAATAAGAGAAGAACTAAATACAAGTAATTCAGAGACAAAAATTAAAAAACTTCAAAAAAGATTAAAGCTAATGGAAGCATTTAGAGAAAGTGGTCAAAAACCTGAATGGATGATCATGAATGTGCTTCCAGTATTGCCGCCTGATTTAAGACCACTTGTCCCGTTAGATGGAGGTAGGTTTGCAACTTCTGATCTCAATGATCTATACAGGAGAGTTATCAATAGAAATAACAGATTAAAACGTTTGCTCGAGCTTGGGGCTCCTGAAATTATTGTAAGGAACGAGAAAAGAATGCTTCAAGAATCTGTTGATGCTTTATTAGATAACGGTAGAAGAGGTAGAGCAATTTTAGGAACTAATAAAAGACCGCTCAAGTCGCTTGCAGATATGATCAAAGGTAAGCAAGGTAGGTTTAGGCAGAATCTGCTTGGTAAAAGGGTTGATTACTCAGGTAGATCAGTAGTCGTCTCAGGTCCAACATTGAAACTGCATCAATGTGGCCTTCCAAAGAAAATGGCGTTGGAGCTATTTAAGCCATTTATTTTCAATAAACTTGAGCAAAAAGGCATAACTATCACAATAAAAGCAGCTAAACAGCTAGTTGAAGAAGAAACACCAGAAGTTTGGGATTGTCTAGATGAGGTGATCAGAGAACACCCGGTTTTATTGAATAGAGCGCCTACTCTTCATAGATTAGGAATACAAGCATTTGAGCCGGTGCTAATTGAGGGAAAAGCTATTCAGCTTCACCCCCTAGTTTGCGTGGCATTTAATGCTGACTTCGATGGAGACCAAATGGCTGTTCACGTACCTCTTTCACTAGAAGCACAACTTGAGGCAAGGGCTTTAATGATGTCAACGAACAATATACTATCGCCAGCAAGTGGTGAACCAATTATTCAGCCGAACCAGGATGTAGTGCTTGGAATTTATTACTTAACTAAAGAAGATTTCAATCTTCCTGGAGAAGGTAGATCATTCGTAGACGTGCATGAAGTAAAAAGAGCTTTCTTAGAAAAACAAATAAATCTCCACACAAAAATTAAAGTCAGAGTTAAAGAAGGCGATGAAAAAAACCTTTACGAAACAACAGTTGGTAGATGCCTCTTATATGAAATTATGCCTGCTGGTTTGAAATTTGAGAAAGTAAATAAGACCCTTAAAAAGAAAGATTTGCTAAGTCTTATTGCCAGTGTTTATAAAGATTTTGGATTAAAAGAGTCAGTTTTATTTGCTGATAAGCTAATGTACCTTGGTTTTGAGTATTCGACATCTTCAGGGGCTTCAATTGGTGTTAATGATTTTGAAATTCCAGATGACAAAACTGCGATCATATCAAATGCAGAAAATGAAGTTCAAAGTATTGAACAGCAATTTGAATCAGGACTTCTTACTAAAGGTGAAAAATACAACAAGATCATAGATATTTGGTCAAGAACAAACGAAAAAGTAGCAAATTCAATGATGGGTGCTTTGGGAGATAAGGTTGAGACTGATAAAGATGGTAATGAAGTTGTAACACCTTCATTTAATAGTGTCTTTATGTATGCAGATTCTGGAGCTAGAGGTTCACCTGCGCAGATTAGACAGCTTGCAGGAATGAGAGGCCTTATGTCTAAACCCGATGGCAGCATTATTGAAAGTGCAATCACTTCTAATTTTAGAGAAGGGTTATCTATGCTTGAATATTTCACATCTACTCATGGTGCTCGTAAAGGTCTTGCAGATACCGCCCTTAAAACTGCAAATTCTGGTTATCTTACTAGAAGGCTAGTAGACGTATCCCAGGACGTTGTAATAACTTCTGAAGACTGTGAAACTGAAGATGGTATTACTGTAGAAGCTATAATAGATGGAGCTTCTGTGATTCAAACAATCTCAGAGAGAATTCTTGGAAGAGTTTTACAAGAGGATATAAAGAAAGATGGAAAGGTTTTATTCAAAAAAGGCCATCTTTTCGATGAGGAAACATCTTTAGAATTGCAAAATTCAGGTGTTAAAAAAGTTAAAATTAGATCTCCAATAACATGCGAAGCATCTCAAGGGCTGTGCGCTAAATGTTATGGAAGAGATTTAGCTAGAGGCCATTTAGTACACATAGGTGAAGCAGTTGGTGTTGTAGCTGCTCAATCCATTGGAGAACCTGGTACTCAGCTAACTATGAGAACCTTCCATATCGGAGGTGCAGCTTCAGGTTCAGCCGAAGATGATTCTGTCACAACACTAAGAGGTGGAAATATTGTGTTTGATAGTTCTTTAAAAACTGTTGCTAAGAAAAATGGAGAGTTAGTAGTAGTGTCAAGGAATGCTCATTTTACAATTCAAGATGATGACGAAAATCTACTAGAAAAATACTCTATCCCTTATGGTGCAGAGCTACTCTACGCAGATAATGCAAAAGTTGAACCAGGAACACTAATTGCGAAGTGGGATCCATTAACATTACCAATTATTTCAGAGGTTGAAGGGACAATATCTTTTAACGATTTGTCAGAGGATGTAACTATGAAAGTAGATGTAGATGACCTCACAGGCTCTACAACAAGAGAAGTTATTGATATCAATGACAGACCGGTAAAAGGTAAAGGAATGAGCCCATCAATTACTATTTTAGATGCTAAGAAAAAAGTCATTGCGTCTTACTCATTACCGTCCAAGTCTATTCTGATGAAAAATAATGGAAACAAAGTTTCTACAGGTGAGTTCATAGCAAGAGTGCCTGTTGAGGGAACAAAAACTAAAGATATTACAGGTGGTCTACCAAGAGTTGCAGATTTATTTGAAGCAAGAAAACCTAAAGATGGTTCAATTTATGCTGAAGCATCAGGTGTACTTTCATATGGAAAAGAAACAAAAGGTAGAAAAAGACTTGTAATCACACCTGATAAAGGTGAACCAGTCGAGATGATGATCCAGAAATACAGAGCTGTATCATTCTTGGAGGGAGATTATGTAGAGAAAGGAGATATCCTTTGTCATGGTCCTGTTGATACACATAGTCTATTAGCAATGCATGGTGTGGAAGAACTTGCCAAACATTTAATAGCTGAAGTTCAGGACGTATATCGACTACAAGGTGTTGTAATTAATGATAAACATATAGAAACCATTAGTAGGCAGATGATGAAGAAAGTAACAATTACTGATCCAGGAGATAGTGAATATTTAGAAGGTGATGTACTTGAGCTTACAAAGGTTAGAGCTTCTAATAAAAATTTAGTTGCATCAGATAAGAAACCAGCAATTTTCGATAGAATGCTTCTTGGTATAACTAAAGCTGCATTATCAACTGATTCATTTGTTTCAGCTGCTTCTTTCCAAGAAACAACAAGAGTTTTAACAGAAGCTGCAGTAACAAGCAAAAAGGACACTCTAAAAGGCCTAAAAGAAAATGTTGTTGTAGGAAGGCTAATACCGGCAGGAACAGGCTTTGCAGCCAATCAAAAAGCAAGTGTTTCTTCAGAAGAGATTCAAGATATAGAGGAAGCATTGAAAAAAGAACTATTGGAAAGCTTTCAGTAGGGATTGACCCATGAATAGCACTGCTTTATTATTCAGTTTTTAAAAATGGCTACGATTAATCAATTAGTTAGGAAACCTCGTAGAACGAAAGCTTCTAAGAGTGATGTTCCAGCATTAAAAAATTGCCCTCAAAGAAGGGGGGTGTGTACTCGTGTATATACAACGACTCCAAAAAAACCTAATTCTGCTTTGAGAAAAGTTTGCAGGGTAAAACTTACATCAGGATTTGAAGTCACATCCTACATAGGTGGAGAGGGCCACAACCTTCAGGAACACTCAGTAGTTCTTATAAGAGGCGGAAGAGTAAAAGATTTACCTGGTGTTAGGTACCATACTGTAAGGGGTGCTTTAGACACATCAGGTGTTTCAGAACGAAAACAAGGTCGTTCAAAATATGGTGCAAAAAAAGGTAAATAATGAGAAGAAGAGCCGCACCTAAAAGAAAAATTATTCCTGATTCAAAATACGAAAGTGAAATTATTGCAAAATTCATGAATCAGCTTATGGTTGACGGAAAAAAATCAATTGCTGAAAGCATAGTTTATGGAGCTTTTGAGCAGTTAGAAAAAGATAGTAAAGGGGAAGACCCGGTTGAAGTATTTAAAAAAATATTAGACCAAGTTGCTCCCGTAGTGGAAGTTAGATCAAGAAGAATAGGTGGTGCAACATATCAAGTTCCAGTTGAAGTAAGAGCTAAAAGAAGGACTGCCCTTGCAATGAGATGGATTGTAGAAGCTGCAAGAAATAGAAAAGAAAAATCAATGCCTGCTAGATTAGCTGCAGAACTGAGAGAGGCAAAAGATGGAAAAGGATCAGCAGTTAAGAAAAAAGAAGATATGCATAGAATGGCAGAAGCAAATAAAGCTTTTGCTCACTTTAGGTTTTAACAATGGCTAGAAAAACACCCCTAAATAGATACAGAAATATTGGAATTTGTGCTCACGTTGATGCGGGTAAAACTACTACAACTGAAAGGGTTCTATTTTACACAGGAATTTCACACAAAATTGGCGAGGTTCACGATGGTGCAGCTGTTATGGATTGGATGGAGCAAGAACAAGAAAGAGGAATAACTATTACCTCCGCTGCAACAACATGTTTTTGGAGTGGTATGGAGCAACAGTTTGAAGAACATAGGGTAAATATTATTGATACTCCTGGTCACGTTGACTTTACTATTGAGGTTGAAAGATCACTCAGGGTTTTAGATGGAGCAGTTGTAGTATTCTGTGGTTCTTCAGGTGTGCAGCCTCAATCTGAAACTGTATGGAGACAAGCAAATAGATACGAAGTTCCAAGAATTGTTTTTGTCAATAAAATGGATCGAGCTGGAGCTGATTTTGAAAGAGTCGTAGGACAAATTAGAGAAAGACTTGGAGCAACTGTGGTTCCTATTCAATACAACATTGGTGCTGAAGATGATTTTAAAGGTGTGATTGATCTAATCAAAATGAAAACGATCACTTGGAATGAGGCAGATAAGGGTTCAACTTTTGAATATACAGATATTCCTGAAGACTTAGTTTCAAAGTGTGATTCTCTCAGAGAAGAACTTGTTGAAGCTGCTGCAGAAGCAAATGAGGAATTAATGGAAAAATACCTAGAGTCAGGAGACTTGGATGAGGATGACATTAAAAAAGGTTTAAGGGAGAGAGTTTTAGCTAACGAAATTACTCTTGCTCTTTGCGGTTCTGCCTTTAAAAATAAAGGGGTACAAGCAGTCTTGGATGCAGTAATAGAATATTTACCTGCCCCAGATGAAGTTAAGGCTATTGAAGGAATAAATCCAAAAACAGAACAGCCAGCAACAAGAAGCTCAAGTGATGAAGAGCCTTTCTCAGCGCTTGCTTTTAAAATTGCCACCGATCCATTTGTTGGAAATTTAACATTTGTAAGAGTTTATTCAGGCGTTTTATCTCAAGGCGACGGTGTCATCAATACAGTTAAAGATGACAAAGAAAGAATTGGAAGAATGGTTCAAATGCATTCGAACAACAGAGAGGAGATTAAAGAAGTCAGAGCAGGAGACATAGCTGCTTGTATTGGTTTAAAAAATGTCACTACAGGTGACACTCTTTCAGATGCTAAGGATCTTGTTGTTTTAGAAAGAATGGAATTTCCTGAACCTGTTATATCTTTGGCTGTTGAACCTAAATCTAAACCTGATCAAGAAAAAATGTCTATTGCGCTTGGTAAGCTTGCACAAGAAGATCCTTCTTTCAGAGTAAGCTCCGATGAAGAATCAGGACAAACAATTATTTCAGGAATGGGGGAATTACATCTTGAAGTTCTTGTAGAAAGAATGAAGAGAGAATTTAGTGTCGAAGCAAATGTTGGTAAGCCTCAGGTTGCTTATAGAGAAGCAATAACCTCAAATGTTGAAGTTGAGCATAAATATGCGAAACAATCAGGAGGTAAGGGTCAATATGGTCATGTTTTGATGAGAATGGAGCCGTGTGAAGAAGAATTTGAATTTGTGGATGAAATCAAAGGTGGAGCAATCCCAAAAGAGTATATACCAGCTGTACAAAAAGGTGTGCAAGAACAACTCCAAAATGGTGTCGTTGCAGGATATCCGCTTCAAGGTGTAAAAGTTACACTTTATGATGGTTCATACCATGAAGTTGATTCAAGCGAAATGGCTTTCAAACTTGCTGGTTCCATGGCTACTAAAGATGGAGCATTAAAAGCAAGCCCAATTCTCCTTGAACCAATGATGGATGTGGAGGTGGTTACGCCAGAGGATTACATGGGAGACGTTGTTGGAGACTTAAATAGAAGAAGAGGCCAAGTCCAAAATATGGAGGATATCCCCTCAGGAAAGGCGATTACGGCATTAGTGCCGCTGTCTGAAATGTTTGGATATGCCACAGATCTGCGTTCAGCAACGCAGGGCAGAGCAACATATACCATGGAGTTTAAAAAATACCTCGAAGTACCCTCAAATTTGACAGAAGAAATTATCAATAAGAATTAGATAAATCCTTTGACAGTCCCTATTTAAAGCCTTAAAATCGTGGTCTTTCTAATCTAAAAGGGGATTATGGAACAGCAAAAAATTAGAATAAAACTTAAGGCTTTCGATCATAAGTTGATAGATAAATCGACTAAAGAAATTCTTGAGACAGTCACTAAAACCGGCGCAAAAGTTGTCGGCCCTATTCCGTTGCCCGTAAAAAAAGAAAGGCTTACAGTCCTCATATCTCCTCACAAAGATAAAGATGCTCGAGACCAATACGAGACAAGAACACATAAAAGATTATTCGATATTATCAATCCCACTGAGCAAACTGTTGATGCTCTCATGCGTTTAGATATAGCTGCCGGAGTGGATGTCAAAATAACCCTAAATTAAAATGCTTGGTGTAATTGGAACAAAACTTGGGATGACGCGTGTCTTTAAAGACAACGGGACTTCTGTCCCTGTAACAGTTATTGAAGTTGCAAAAAGCAAGATTGTCCAAAGAAAAACACCTGAAAAAGATGGATATTACGCTGTTCAAGTTAATTTTGGATCTAAAAAGAACGTGTCAAAAAGCCTGGAGAAAAAATTTAAGGATAATGATGCAAAAAAAGGCTATCTAACAGAATTTAACCTATCAGAAGAAGAATTTAACTTCTTACAAGACGCAAAAGAAATTACTTTACACCCATTTAGTGAAACAAAAAAAGTTGACGTTTCCGGTGTTTCAAAAGGTAAAGGGTTTGCTGGTGTGGTGAAGAGACATAACTTTAAGACACAAGATGCAACACACGGTAATTCTCTTGCTCATAGAGCCCCAGGTTCAATTGGGCAATGTCAATTTCCTGGAAGAGTATTCAAAGGAAAGAAAATGGCTGGTCATATGGGGGATAAAAATACAACTGTTCAGAACCTGGAAATTGAAAAAATAGATTTAGAAGATAATTTGCTTTTAATAAAAGGAGCAGTTCCTGGATCAATAGGTTCCTTTGTAAAAGTTACTCCATCAATTAAAGATGGCGCAAAATTATCTCTAGAGCCAATTGTAGATATAGCTGAGGAGAACACAGCTCCAGTTGAAGAAGCAGCTCCAGCAGAAGAAACAAAAGAAGCAGCTCCAGCAGAAGAAACAAAAGAAGCAGCTCCAGCAGAAGACACAAAAAAAAAGATGAAAGTGAGAAACAATAATGGCTGAAAAAAAAGTAACAAAAAAAACCACCAAGCCTAAACTTCCAAGTGAAGTTTTTGCAGTTGATTTTAATGAATCCCTAGTTCATCAAGCCTTAACAAGTTACATGTCAAATGAAAGACAGGGATCTGTAATGCTAAAGAATAGATCAGCAGTAAGAGGTGGAGGTAAAAAACCTTTTAGGCAAAAAGGAACCGGTAGAGCAAGAGCAGGTACAATTCGAAGTCCATTATGGGTTGGCGGCGGAGTCACTTTTGCAAATGTGAAAAATCATACAAAAAAAATTAATAAAAAAATGGCAAAAAAAGCTCTGGCATCGATACTTTCAAAATTTAAATCAGAGAAACGTCTAGAATTGGTTGATGATATAAGTTTTAAAAAACCTAAAACAAAGCTTGCCCAAGACTACTTTAAGAAAACAGGTCAAAAATCTGCATTATTAATAGCTTCTGAACTTGATCAAAACACAATGCTTGCAATGCGAAACCTTAAGGATTTCAATTTTTTAGATGCTAAAGACATAAACCCTTACGATCTGCTTAAAGCAAAACATATACTCCTAACGCATTCTGCAGTACCAGTTATAAAGGAGGCATTAAATGTTAAGTGAAAAAACTTATACAACAATTAAAAATCCTGTAATAACTGAAAAGGCAGCTATCCAGAAGAGCTCTTCAAATACTTATGTTTTTAAGGTATCAAAGGAAGCTACCAAAATAGATATAAAGAATTCAATTGAAGAAGTTTTTGGAGTCGTAGTAAATTCAGTTAGAGTTTTGAACACAAAATTTAAGAATAAAAGAACTAGATTCGGGAAGTATAAGACAAGTACATACAAAAAAGCTTACGTAACACTCGCTGAAGGTAAAGAAATTAATATGGAGAATCCTTTTAAGTAAAATGGCTATCATAAAAGCAAAACCAACATCTCCTGGAAGAAGGTTTAGGGTTCAAATTAGAGAAGAGCTTTACAAAGGTAGGCCTGAAAAAACTCTTGTTGAATCCAAAAAAAGAATATCTGGCAGAAATAATAATGGTCATATTACTGTACGCCACAAAGGTGGTGGCCATAAAAGACTTTACAGAATAATAGATTTTAAAAGACAAAAGGTAGATGTTGAAGCAGTAGTTCAAAGAGTTGAGTATGATCCAAATAGATCGGCTAATATTGCTTTAATTGAGTACAAAGACGGTGAAAAGTCTTACATTATTGCTCCAAAAAATCTAAAAGAGAAAACTAAAATTATATCTAGTGATAAAGCACCAATTAAGCCAGGAAACTGCTT
>Ga0208878_1000464_pt1 | contig 13980 bp, 15 predicted proteins | sample Knorr_S15_td_Sur_FD_185600 | JGI IMG/M metagenome (GOLD analysis project Ga0208878, IMG submission 185600) | Marine microbial communities from Southern Atlantic Ocean transect - Knorr_S15_td_SurfaceA_ad_5m_LV_A (SPAdes) (version 2) | ecosystem: Environmental > Aquatic > Marine > Oceanic | place...
ATCAACTCAAATTTAAAGCTATAGAACAGGGAACTTTTTACGCTAGAGACTTGGTTTCTGAACCAGGGAACATTTTGCATCCTGATGAATACGCAAAAAGAATAAGTTCTTTGAAAAAAGAAGGGTTAAAAATAAATATTTATGATGACAAAAAATTAAAAAAACTAGGCATGTATGCACTTCTTGGTGTCGGCCAAGGAAGTATAAGGGGTTCATATCTTGTAACAATTGAGTGGAATGGAGCAAAAAATAATTCTAAGCCTCTAGCATTTGTTGGAAAAGGAGTTTGTTTTGATACTGGAGGTTACTCCCTTAAGCCAGCAAGATTCATGGAAGATATGACTTACGACATGGCAGGTTCGGCAACAGTGGTAGGCTTAATGAAAAACTTAGCACTTAGAAAAGCCAAAGTAAATGCTGTAGGTGTCGTCGGTCTTGTGGAAAATATGGTTAGTGGAAATGCACAACGACCTGGAGATATTGTTAAATCTTACAGTGGAAAAACAATCGAAATATTAAATACAGATGCAGAAGGAAGATTAGTTTTAGCCGATGCTTTAACTTTTACTGAAAAGAAATTTAAACCAAAATTAATTGTTGATCTAGCCACTCTCACAGGTGCTATAATTGTATGCCTAGGATCTGAGTACGCTGGCCTTTTTTCTAACAACGATAAACTGTCCGATCAGCTTTATAAAGCAGGTGAAAAAGTAGAAGAAAAAGTTTGGAGAATGCCCTTGCATAAAAATTATGACAAACTAATGAATTCAAAAAATGCAGATGTGCAAAATATAAATTACGTCGGTGGAGCTGGTTCTACTACTGCAGCCCAATTTTTACAAAGATTTATTTTGAACAAAACTCCCTGGGCACATTTGGATATAGCAGGAATGGCATTTTCAAAATACGGTGGAGCTTTAAATTCCGGAGGTGCAACAGGTTTTGGAGTGAGGTTGCTAAATAAATTTGTAGAAGACAATTATGAGTAGCACAGAGCAAACACTGTCAATTATTAAGCCAGATGCTGTTGAAAGGAACTTAGTAGAAGAAATACAAAATATTTTCAAAAAAAATAATTTAATTATTAAAGATAGTAAAAAAATTAAAATATCAAAAGAGGAAGCTGCAGAATTTTACAGTGTTCATCAGTCTAAGCCATTTTATGATCAATTATGCTCTTATTTATCATCAGGGCCAATTGTAGTAATGATTCTACAAGGGGAAAATGCAGTAATACTTAATAGAGAACTTATGGGAGCTACAAATCCTCAAGATGCTAAAGAAAATACTATAAGAAAATTATATGGTATATCAATAGATAAAAATTCTGTGCATGGTTCAGACTCTAATGATAACGCAAAACAAGAAATAGAATTTTTTTTTAAAAATTAATAATTACGAAAAATTTTGATAATCGACTCAGGGAATGCAAAATATTCTAACTTTTGAGTTTTATTTTTTAATTTTTCTTCGTTATCCTCCGCCTCAATAAAAAAACTCCTTTGAGAAATAATTTTTCCATTGTCTAATTTTTCATCAACATAATGAACTGTACAACCTGTTTTTTTTTCTCTATTTTTTAAAACTTTAGAGAAAGTATTTAAACCTTTAAATTTAGGTAAAAGAGAGGGATGTATATTTATAACTTTTTTTCCATAATTTCTTAAAAATTTTTTGGACAATATTTTCATATATCCTGCTAAACAAATTAAAGAGATTTTATATTTTTTAAGAGACATGAGTAATGTATTTTCGTAATTTCTAGATTTTGTATTTATTAATAAAATGGGAATAGAATTTTTTTTAGCATGATATATTCCCAATGCTTTTTTTTTATCACTAACTACTAATTTAATTGATATAGGAAAATTATAATCTCTAGATCTATCTATAAGATTTTTAAGATTTGAACCTTTTCCAGATATAAATATAGATGCATTTTTTTTTACCATTTCAAACTTTTAAAAAGATTAATTCTATTTTTGTTATTTGAAATATATCCAATTTCGTAGGGAATATATTTTTTAGAAAAATTTTTTTTAATTTTCTTTATATTCTTTTTCGGTGTAATAATACAAAATCCTATTCCACAATTAAAAGTTTTTAGCATTTCAGCATCTGAAATATTTTTCTTTTTTAGCCATTTAAAAATTTTACCAATTCTTATTTTGGATAAGTCTATATTTAAATTTAAATTATCAGGAATCGATCTCAGTAAATTTTCAATAAGTCCACCGCCAGTTATATGTGCCGCAGATGAAACAAGATTTTTTTTAGTCAAATTCAAAATTTCTTCAGAATAAATTTTAGTCGGTTTTAGTAATTCATTTTTCATATTTCTATTAACTTTTTTTTTTCCTATAATTTTTCTAATTAAAGAGTATCCATTTGAATGTATACCGTTTGATGGTATGGCTAATATTACATCTTTATTTTTGACATTTTTTTTACTTAAAATTTTTTTTTTTGAAACTATCCCTACGCTGAATCCGGCTAAATCAAATTTATCTTTTGAATAAACACCAGGCATCTCAGCTGTTTCTCCACCAATTAAGTTGCATTTTGAAATCGTGCAACCTCGAAAAATACCTTTTAAAATTTTTTTTGCTTTGTTTATTTCGAGTTTACCTACAGCAATATAATCTAGAAAAAAAAGTGGTTTGGCTCCTTGTACTACCAAATCATTCACGCACATTGCAACTAAATCTATTCCGATTGTGTCATATTTTTTAAATTTATTGGCTAACTCAATTTTTGTTCCCACGCCATCGGTGCATGAAACTATTACCGGGTCTTTAATTTTAATTTTGCTTATATCGTATAGGGATCCAAATCCTCCAATAATATCTTTATCTAAAAAATTATCCCTTTTTTTGTCATTTTTTTTTGATATCTTTGATATGTGCTTTACCAATTTATTAGCTAATGAAATATTTACACCACTTTTTTTGTAACTATTTTGTATTTTTTTCATTAATAAAAATGATATTTAAACTTAAATGAGTTGTTATAAAATTATAATCTTTATTTTAGTTATTTTTCTTAAAACTGGAAACGTTTTATCACTAGAAAATATCTTTAATGTTAATAATATTGAAATTATAAAAAAATCTAATAACTCAAACGACGATTTGGCAAATAAAGCAATTAAAAAGGGATTTAGGGAACTTTTAGAAAAGATACTTCTAAAAGAAGACATTAAAAACTTATCCGGATTAGAGTTTTCCAAAATTAAAGAGCTAGTATCATACTATCAAATTGTTGATACACAAAATAATGTCAAGGATACAGCTAACTTTAATATTTTTTTTGACAAAGATAAATTACATATATTATTTTCTAATAAAAATATTTCTTACTCAGATATTTCAGATAAAGAATTATATTTATTACCTGTAATTCAAAAAAAAAATCAAATTTATATCTATAACAATAATTATTATTACAATAATTGGAACAAAATATATCAATCCGAATTAATCGAATTTATTTTACCAATTGAAAATATCGAAGTAATTCAAAATATTACTGCAAATAAAGAAAATTTATATGGCATCGATCTTAAAAATTTGTTTAAGGAATATGAAAATAAAAATTTAGCTTTAGTCCTGATTCAAGATACGAATTCTGATGAGGATAAAATATTTTTGAGAACTAAAGTACTTAATAAAAAAATTGATAAAACAATTGATGTTAAGAAAAATTTAAAAAATTCAGACAAAATTAATGAAGAGATAATTAAACTTATTTCTGAAGAATTGATTAATATTATTAAGTCTCAAAATTTAATAGACATAAGAACACCTTCTTTTTTGAATGCAAAATTAAAAATTAATAATAAAAATAATTTAGTAGAATTAAAAAATAGGCTAAGAAATATTGATACTGTTGATGGAATATTTGTTCAAGAATTTAATAACAAATATGTATTATTAAAGCTAAGATATCTAGGGAAATTGAACAAGATTATAAGTCAACTTAAAAGTCAGAATATTGTGCTTCAACAAATTGGTGATCAATGGAATTTAAGAATTAAAAAATGAGTCAACTAACCTTCAAATTTCCTTTTAAAAAAAGATATTTCGAACAAGATTTTTTTGTTTCAAGTAATAATTTTTCTGCATATAAACTGATAGAAAGTTGGCCAAACTGGCCAGGTAAGTGGTTGAATGTACATGGTGCTTCAGGTTCAGGAAAAACTCACTTATCAAAAATTTTAGAAAAAAAAATCATCAAAATTATAATCTTGGATGAAAATAAGATAAATGACACTGTTATATCTGAACTTAATAAAAATGAATGTTTAATAATTGATAATTATAAAAATAAAATTGACGAAAAATTACTTTATTCTATTCTGAATCACTCCAAACAATTAGATAACTTCATTTTAATAAATAGTTTTAAGCCGATAAATAAATTTAGTTTCAAGCTCAATGATTTAAAATCAAGAATAAACAGTTTTATAAATATTGGAATTGATTTACCACCAGATGATTTACTACATGTTATTATTTCAAAATCATTTTCAGAGAAACAAATAACTATAAGTCCAAGAATTTCTGATTATATTGTGAAAAATGTTGAAAGATCTTACTCAAAAATGTTTAAATTTTTAAAAGATGTTGATGATTTATCTTTATCTTCTGGAAAATCAATAAATATTAATCTAATAAAAAAAGTACTTAAGAAATGAATAAATTTAGAACTCACAATTGCTCGGAACTAGGTGAAAAAGATCTCAATAAAGAGGTAATTATTTCTGGCTGGCTTCATCGTAGAAGAGATCATGGAAATTTAATTTTTATCGATATAAGAGATCATTATGGTATCACTCAATGTGTAACTGAAAATAATAATAAATTTTTTTCTATTTTAGAAAAAGTCAAACCCGAGTCTGTTCTTAAAATTAAGGGAAAAGTAATTAAACGAGAAAAAGAAACAGAAAATTTAGAATTAAAAACCGGAAAAATAGAAATAAAGATTTTCAGTATAGAAATTTTGTCAAACGCAAAAGAGTTGCCTATCCCAGTATTTGGTGAACAAGATTATCCTGAAGATATAAGACTTAAATATAGATTCTTAGACTTAAGGCGCGAAGAGATGCATAAGAATATAGTTCTAAGATCTAAAGTAATTTCATTTATAAGATCAGAAATGTTAGGTTTAGGTTTCTTAGAATATCAAACTCCAATTTTAACATCTTCAAGTCCTGAGGGAGCTAGAGACTTTTTAGTTCCAAGTAGATTAAATCCTGGTAAGTTTTATGCTTTACCACAAGCACCACAACAATTTAAACAACTGATTATGGTTTCAGGGTTTGATAAATATTTTCAAATAGCTCCATGTTTCAGAGATGAAGATGCTAGAGCCGATAGAAGCCCAGGAGAGTTTTATCAACTTGACTTAGAAATGTCATTTGTAGAACAAGAGGATGTATTCACGGTAGTGGAAAAGCTGCTTTTGAATTTATTTAAGAAATTTTCTTCTAAAAAAATTTTATCAGAAAAATTTCCAAGGATACCATATCGAGATGCAATGCTTAAATATGGAACTGATAAACCTGATTTGAGAAATCCTTTAGTGATTCAAGATGTTACAAATATTTTTGATAGAGATGATGTAACATTTGATATCTTTAAAAAACTTGTTAAATCTGGTTCTAGGGTCAGAGCGATTGTTACGAAAAATACAAAAAATAAACCAAGAAGTTTTTTCGATAATATTGACAAATGGGCTAAAGACCAGGGAGCTTCTGGATTAGCATATTTTACTTTTGAAAATGAAAAAGAAATTTCCGCCAAAGGTCCTGTAGGAAAATTTTTTAGCAAGGACGCTCTCATAGCAATCAAAAAGGAATGTAAAGCAGAAATAGGAGATAGTATATTTTTTGCTTGTGGAAAAGAAAATGATGTAGAAAAAATCTTAGCTAGTGCAAGAAATAAAATCGCTGAAGATTTAAAAATTATTAATGATGATATTTTTGCATTTTGTTGGGTTGTAGATTATCCAATGTTTGAAAAAGACGAGAAAACAAATAAAATTGTTTTTAGTCATAATCCTTTTTCAATGCCGCAAGGAGATATTAAAAACATAAATTTTGATAGTCCTTTAGAAATAAAAGCATACCAATATGATATTGTTTGCAATGGAGTGGAGCTGTCATCAGGCGCGATTAGAAATCATATACCCGAATTAATGTATAAGCTATTTTCTATAGTTGGATATAGTAAAAAAGATGTAAATGACAAGTTTAGTGGAATGATTAATGCTTTAAGCTATGGAGCACCGCCTCATGGAGGTATTGCACCTGGAATAGACCGAATAGTAATGTTGTTAGCGAATAAGAATAATATTAGAGAAGTTACTTTATTTCCCATGAATCAAAACGCACAAGATTTAATGATGTCTGCTCCCTCTGACGTTGAGACTAAACAATTAAAAGAACTTGGTCTAAAATTAGATATTAAAAAAAGTTAATTTTTAGTCTTTAAATTAATCCTAACATCTGAAAGATCTATCAATTTTTCCTCTAAATTACTTCTCACAAACCCTTTAGACGTAATATTTTTAACTATTTTTAAAAATTTATCATCAGTATTTTCTTTAGATACGGACTTAGAACTTGCTATAGATGGTGTATGGGCAAGTTCTTCTTTACCTAGGTAAGAAATTGCTAGTTCTCTAAACACATAATCTAAAATTGATGATGCACTTAATATCCTATCATTACCAATTACATTTCCTGAAGGTTCAAATTTTGTGTCAATAAAAGCGTCAACATACTCATCTAAAGGAACTCCATATTGCAACCCGAGCGAAATAGCTATTGCAAAATTATTCATCATTGCTTTTACTAACTCTCCTTCTTTATTAGTGTCTATGAATATCTCACCAATTTTCCCATCATCATATTCACCTGTGTGTAGATAAACTTTATGATCACCTATTTGCGCTTTTTGTATATATCCTTTTCTTCTATCTGGCATTTTAAACCTTGTATTATTTTTTGGTTTAATATTTGAATTATCAATTGATTTTTTATTGATGGTCTCTGCAATTTTTTTTGTGGCTGGGGTATCGGCTTTAATATTTTCAATTTTACTATCTTTTTTTTCACCAATTTTCTTAGTTTTTCTATTATTTAATTTAACGTCTATTAGTTCAACGCTTCCATCATTTCTATCATCTATTTTAGATAGTTCTTTATCGTTAAGATCATTTAAAGTATGCACTGTTTTAAAAGTGCAGGTGTAATAAGTTTCTACGATGAATTTTTTCATAATTTATTGGAATCTATAAATTTAAGATATATATTAAAACTTAGTAGTGTCTATAATTTTATTATACACTTCTTAATTGTGTGGATTTATAATTTTTAAAAATGAGTATGAAAGTAATTTTCACTTGGTGGAATAGACAAACATTAGGAACGTTTTTGAAAACCTTATTTACAGGTACTTTTGTGGGTAAAGATAAATTTGGAAATAAATATTATAAAAACAAAAATGATGAAAGATGGGTGATTTACTCAAAAGAGGTCGAAGCGACAAAAATAACTGCAGATTGGTATCATTGGATGCACCATACAAATGACAAAATTCCCAGTGAAAATGATAGTAAATATGTTTGGCAAAAAGAGCATTCTGAAAATAAAACTGGAACTGCAAAAAGTTATAAGCCTGTTAAAATAAGAAAGGATAGTAATCATAAGAAATATGAAACATGGAAATAATTTAAGGATTATTTACATTTTAATAATATTTTTTTTCTCAAATATTACTTTATCTGAGGAAAAAATTTTAAGCACCCCATTAATAAATCTTGATCAAATTCTACCAAGTTTTGAAGTTTCAGAAGATGAAAATGAAAGTTTTGCTTCAAATTCAATAAAAGAAAAAAAAAAAGATAAAAAAATTAATTCACATGCTGTCTTAATTGGCTTAGATAAAATAACTGCAAAATCTTCTAAAATACAAGTTAATCTTAATGAAATAAAAGAATTTGGCCCGTTAGAAATAAAAATTTTAAAATGTGGTAAAGTAAAGGTAAACAATCAATTAAATGATGTAGCGTATATGCAAGTTAAAGATCTGACAAAAAATGAAAATGAAAAAGTTTATATATTTAATGGATGGACTTTTTCTTCAGACCCCAATTTAACTCCTTTTGATCATGCAATATATGATTTACAGCTGTTAAATTGTAATAAAGTTTAAAAAAATTTCTCTTTTTCCAACCAATTAGTATCAAAATCTGATTTTAAGAACTTTTTGTGATTAAGTATTTTTTTATGCAAATCTATAGTTGTGGTTATTCCTTCAAGTACAAATTCATCAAGCGATCTCAAAGTTCTTTGTATAGCTTCAGTCCTGTTTCTTCCTTTACAGATTACTTTTGCAATTAAACTGTCGTAATAAGGAGTTACTTTACAACCCTGAAATACTGATCCATCAACTCTGGTTCTAAAACCAGAAGGTTGATGGCAAACACTAATTGTACCAGGACTAGGTTGGAAATTTAGAGAAGGATTTTCTGCATTTATTCTACACTCAATCGTATGCCCCCTAGGATTAATATCACTCTGTTTTAAAGCAGTATTACCTGTAAAGGCGATCCAAAGTTGCTCTTTAACGATATCAATGCCAGTTTGAACTTCAGTCACAGGATGCTCAACTTGAACTCTAGTATTCATCTCTAAAAAATAAAATTTACCATTTTCAAATATAAACTCTACTGTTCCAGCACCTTCATAATTTATCTGTTCAACCATTTTCACTGTTTTTTCTAATAAATTCTTCCTTTGATCATCTGTTATCACTGGACTAGGAGTCTCTTCAATTAACTTCTGATGTCTTCTTTGAACAGAGCAGTCTCTTTCTCCAAGTTGAACAGTTTTATTTTTCCCAGACATAATCTGCACTTCGATATGCCTAGGGTTTTTGAAATATTTTTCGATATAAAGTTCATCATTATTAAAAAATTTTTTTGCCTCGGATTTTGCGGTAAGAAATAGGCTTTCTAATTTTCCTTCTTCCTCGACAACTTTCATACCTTTTCCTCCACCGCCACCAGCAGCTTTTATTAAAACTGGATATCCAATTTCTTTACAAATTGATTTAGCTTCACTTAAAGATTTTACTCCCCCCTCTGAACCTTCAATAACTGGCAAACCATATTTCTTCGCAATACGTTTAGCCTCTATTTTGTCTCCCATCATTGAAATTATTTTAGCACTTGGGCCTATAAATTTTATTCCATGCTTATTAACAATTTCTGAAAATTTTGCATTTTCTGAGAGAAATCCATATCCTGGATGTACAGCTTCAGCTCCAGTCAAATCTACAGCTGACATTATTGATGAGATATTTAAATAACTATTTTGAGGTTGATGGGAGCCAATACACACGCTTTCATCCGCTAGTCTTACATGCATTGAGTCTGAATCTACATCAGAATGAACTGCTACGGTTTTGATTCCCCACTCTTTGCAAGCTCTTATTACTCTAACAGCTATTTCACCTCTATTTGCTATCAAGACTTTATTAAACATTATTTAATTATTTTAAAAGAACTAAAGTTTGACCGAATTCTACCGGTTGACCATCCTCAATCATTATCTTTTTAACTTCTCCATCAGCGGTAGACGGTACATGGTTCATTGTTTTCATTGCTTCCACAATCATTACTGTTTGACCTTTTTTAATTTTATCACCTACCTCAACAAATTTTTTTGCACCTGGCTCTGGCGCTAAGTAAGCTGTGCCAATTATTGGAGATTTTATTCTTATACCATCACTTTCATCAGAAGATTTTAAAACTGATTTATTTGGAGAAACAACTGCGCTTGTTTTTACTTGATCGATTAATTTTGGTGCTTTTGACACTTTGACTTTAGTTTGCCCATCCTGATATTCTAACTCTGATAGCTCAAATTCTTTAAGATTGTCTACAAGTTCTTTTATTAATTTTTTATCTATTTTCATTTTCTAAAATTTTCTTCATAGCTTTTAAAGACATTATATAGCCTTCAGCTCCAAAGCCACAAATAATGCCATCAGCAACTTTACTTATTAAAGATTTGTGTCTGAACTCTTCTCTATTATATATGTTGCTAATATGCAATTCAATAATTGGAATCTTTAATACTTTTAAAGCATCATGAATAGCTACAGAGGTATGAGTATAACCACCAGCATTTATAATAATACCATCTTGATCGTTTCTTGCATTTTGTATTTGAGTGATTAGTTCTCCCTCTATATTTGACTGAAATAATGAAAGTTTAATATTATTTTTATTTGCAAATTCTTTACAATTATTCTCAATTTCTTTTAACGTAAGACTTCCATATTGTTTTTTTTCTCTTTCACCTAAAAGGTTGAGGTTTGGCCCATTAAGAACTATAATTTTATTCATAAATTTCTCGATATTGAATAACTTAATTATGGCAAAAATACAATTAAATGGAAAAAAAGTAGTTATAAATTCAAAGTATTCAATATTGGATCTTTTAAAAAAATATAAATTAGCTAATAAAAAAATAGCAGTTGAGCATAATGGTGTAATAGTTCCTAAAGTTATGTTTAAAAAAAAATATTTAAAAAATCGTGATAGATTAGAAATAGTGCACTTTATAGGTGGAGGATAATTTGAAAAAAGATATTTTTAAAGTCGGAGGCAAATCTCTCAAATCCAGGCTAATTGTTGGAACTGGAAAATATAAAAGTTTATTAGAAACTGCTAAAGCAGTGAAAGCCTCAGGCGCTAGTATGGTCACCGTAGCTGTTAGACGAGTAAATATTTTAGATAAAAAAAAACCATTATTAAGCGATTATATTGATCCCAAAAAAACAATTTTTTTACCAAATACAGCTGGTTGTTTTACCTCTGAAGAAGCTTTACGAACTTTGAGGTTAGCTCGAGAAATGGGAGGTTGGAAATTAGTTAAATTAGAAGTTCTAGGTGATAAAAAAACTCTGTACCCAAATATGATAGAGACAATTAAGTCTACTAAGATACTTGTTAAAGAAGGATTTAAAGTTATGGTTTATTGTACTGATGATCCATTATTAGCAAAAAAATTAGAGGATAACGGTGCATCTGCTATCATGCCTCTAGCTTCGCCAATAGGCTCAGGTCTAGGATTACAAAATAAAGTAAATATTTCATTGATCATAAAGCATTCAAGAGTTCCAGTTATAATTGATGCAGGGATAGGTACAGCATCTGATGCAACTATTGCCATGGAGCTAGGCTGTGATGGTGTTTTAATCAATAGCGCTATAGCTCAAGCTAAGAAACCTATAATAATGGCAAGAGCTTTTAGAGATGCAGTGATTTCGGGCAGAAACTCTTATTTAGCTGGACGCATGGGTAAAAATTATTTTGCAACAGCAAGTTCTCCAAGTAAAGGCTTAATTTAATTTTTTTTTTCTTCTAACCCATAATGTTCTTAGATTTTTTTTAGTTTTCACCTTTTTTATTTCTTTTTTGGATTTTTTCGCTTCTTTTTTTTCTTTAGAAAAATCTATTTTAGTTTTTTTGATACTAATAATGTTTTCTAAATGCTCTAATTTATTTACTAATTTTTTTGATTTGTTCAATAATTCGATTTTATACTCAGGTATAATTAATTCTTTATTAGATAAAATCTCAACTTTGAAAGCATATTTTTTTTGAAAATACTTTAACTCTTCAAGTAAGTTTTTCTCTATATAAAGTTTGACTTTTTCTGGTACATACGATTTTACTATTTTTACTTTATCACCAAAAGCAACATGTTGAATTTTTTTTAAAATTTTTTGAGAAAATGAGCCCAAAGATAATTGAGTTTCCCATTTTATAGAACCTTCTCTTAATCTTTGTCTTGTCATTTCTAATAATCCAAAGTTACTTATTTTTCCTATTTGTATTCTAGCTCTATCTTTTCTAATGCTCTCTCTCATTTTTTTTTCAACTGTACGCCTATTGTAAAAATTCATCATATCTATGAAGTCTATGACTATTAATCCAGATAAATCTCTTAACTTAATTTGTCGAGCAATTTCCTCTGCAGCTTCTAAATTAGTATTTAACGCAGTCTTTTCAATATTTATCTGTTTTGTTGACTGACCTGAGTTAATATCGATTGATACTAAAGCTTCGGTTGGATTTATTACTATATATCCTCCTGATTTAAGCTTTACAGTGGGTTCAAAAATATTATTTAACTCTTTTTCAATATTTGCATCTTGAAATAACGGTTTTTTACCTCTGTATTTTTTTATATTTTTGACGTTTCTGGGCATTAACTCTTTCATGAACTTTTTTGCCTTTTGATAGGCTTCATTGCCCTCAATATATATATTTTTAGTATCATTATCGTAGGTATCCCTTAAAGTTCTCTTAATTATATCGCCTTCTTCGTAAACTAAAGAAGGCGCATTAGAATCTATAGCTTTATCTTTTATTTCTTCCCAAGTTTTTAAGGTATTTTGAAAATCTTTTTCAATTTCATTTTTGGTTTTATTTGCTCCTGCAGTCCTTACAATAACTCCCATACTTTTTGGTATTTGAATTTCATTCAAAATAGTTCTTATTTTTTGTCTATCAGAAGAATTAAAAATTTTTCGAGATATTCCTCCTCCTTTAGGAGTGTTAGGCATTAAAACCATATACTTTCCAGCTAATGAGATGAAAGTAGTCAAAGCAGCTCCTTTTTGACCTCTCTCTTCTTTAATAACCTGAATTAATACGATTTGACCAGGTTTGATAACTTCTTGAATTTTATATCTTTTTATACCGTATGATGATTTAATTTCCTCTCTATACTCCTTTTTTTCTATTTCACCTGATTTAAGTGTTTCACTATTCTCTTCACTGACATTTTCTGGGGTAGAATTTGATGATGATCTTTCACCTGCATCCTCCAAATTTTTATTTTTCAAACTTTCTCTTATTTCCTCTTCAGCTTCTTTAATTTTTTCCTTATCTTCAGAGGGAATTTGATAATAATCTGATTGAATATCATTGAAAGCTAAAAACCCGTGCCTGTCCCTACCAAAATTAACAAAAGCCGCCTGCAAAGATGGTTCAACCCTGCTAATGGTCCCTAAATAAATATTGTTTTTGAAAGTTAGATTGTTCTTATCTTCAAATTCATACTCTTCAATTGAATTAGTGGATTTAAGAATAATACGTGTTTCATTTGGATGCGAGGCATCAATATATAAATTTTTTTCCATTTTGATTGAATTCCTTTTATTTTTGTAAAAGCTGTGAATTTTAATTTGTTCATATGGTTATTTTATACGATTTTAACTATAAATACACATAATTAAATTCAAATGCCTAAAGAAAGTCAAATTTTTTAACAATATAAAGGTTAGATGCTTAAATTTATTAATTTTTATATCAAATCTATTATAATTTTTTTTATTGTAGCTACATTTTTTTTACTGTCTACTTTATGGTATTTTTCTATAGGATTACCTGATTATAAAAAGCTATCAAACTATCAACCTCCTATATCTAGCAGAGTCTACTCTGAGGATGGAAAATTAATTGCTGAGTATGCTTTAGAAAAAAGATTATTTGTTCCCTTTGATTCTATCCCTACAACTGTAATAAATTCATTTCTTTCTGCGGAGGACAAAAATTTCTTTAATCACCCTGGAATAGATGCAAAAGGAATTTTGAGAGCACTAATTAATAATATAAAAAATATATCGCAAAACAAAAGATTAGAGGGAGCTTCTACAATTACTCAGCAAGTAGCTAAAAATTTTCTATTGACTAATGAAGTTTCAATTAAAAGAAAAATCAAAGAAGCTATTTTAGCTTTTAGAATTGAGAGAGCTTATTCAAAAGAGAGAATTTTAGAGCTTTACTTAAATCAAATTTACCTTGGACAAGGAACATACGGAATTGCTGCCGCAAGTTTAGAATATTTTGATAAACCAATAAAAGAACTGAATTATGCTGATGCCGCTTTACTTG
>Ga0208878_1000475_pt1 | contig 13810 bp, 14 predicted proteins | sample Knorr_S15_td_Sur_FD_185600 | JGI IMG/M metagenome (GOLD analysis project Ga0208878, IMG submission 185600) | Marine microbial communities from Southern Atlantic Ocean transect - Knorr_S15_td_SurfaceA_ad_5m_LV_A (SPAdes) (version 2) | ecosystem: Environmental > Aquatic > Marine > Oceanic | place...
GAAGATTATTTCGTCACCTTCTTTTGCAAAAATCTCAAATTCTCCTTGATCATTAGTTATAGTTGATATTTGGGAAGTATTATTTATAACATTAGCAGCTGGAACATCAATATTTCTATATATAACTTTACCTTGAATTAGTTCTCTTTCTTGAGAAAAACTAAATTGCATTATAGATAGTAAAAAAAATATTTTTTTAAACATTAAATTTTGATTGATTTAAATTTACAAATAAATCAATGATAAGTTTAATATATAACTACTTATAATTATCTAACAAAAACTGGCTCTAATGGATTAGTAGTTTCATTTTGACTAAACATATATCCAGAAGAATTGAAGCTTTCAATGTCAGATAAGTTTTTTATATCATTGTCAATTATAAATCGCGTCATTAATCCTCTTGCCTTCTTGGCATAAAATGATATAATCTTGAGTTTTCCGTTTTTAAAATCTTTGAATTGTGGAGTAATTATAGTATTTGATATTAATGATTTATCAATTACAGAGAAGTATTCATTGCTAGCAAGATTAACAATAATATCATTTTCATTTAATTCATTTACTAAAGACTTTGTAACATTCTCTTTCCAGAAATCATACAAGTTTTTTGAACCATTAATTGAAATTTTTGTTCCCATTTCAAGTCTATATGCTTTAATCTTGTCAAATGGTTTTAAAATTCCATAAAGACCAGACAATATTCTTAATGAATTTTGAAGTTTTTCATGATTTGATGTATTTATAGTATTGGCATCAATGCCATCATATACATCACCGTTAAATGCAAATATAGCTTCCTTTTCTTTTGAATCAATCTTTTGAAAATCTTGATTTCGTGACCAGTTAAGTTCACTTAATTTTGGAGAAATACCCATAAGGCTTGATAAGTCAGGAGCAGATAGATTCTTAATTGTATTATTTATCTTATAAGCCTGATTAGCAAATATCGGTTTGGAGCTAATACTTGTTTCAACATTATTTTCAAAGTCCAGAGACTTTGCAGGAGAAATAAGAATTTTCATTTTTTATTTCAAATTTATAAATTTTTATGCTTAGAATAAAGCCTCCACTTATTTATAACAGAATTCATATCATCAGGTATTTCAGAATCAAATGAAATTTTTTTGTTTGATTTGGGATGAATAAAACCTAATGTTTTTGCATGTAAAGCCTGCCTCGGTAATAATTTAAAACAATTATCTACAAACTGCTTATATTTTGTGTAGACGGTTCCTTTTAATATTTTATCTCCTCCATATCTCTTATCATTAAAAAGTGTATGTCCAATATGTTTCATATGAACTCTAATTTGATGCGTCCTTCCTGTTTCTAGCTTACAACTTATTAAAGTAACATAACCAAACCTTTCAATAACTTTATAATTTGTTATAGCCTCTTTCCCTCCATCAATATTATCATAAACAATCATCTGTAGTCGATTTTTTGGATTTCTGCCAATGGGAAGATTAATTTGTCCTTCATCATCTTTAACATCCCCCCAGACCAATGCATAATACTCTCTTTCCACAGTTTTTTTAAAAAATTGTTTAGCTAATAATGTCATTGATATTTCAGTTTTTGCAATAACTAGAAGGCCAGTTGTATCTTTGTCTATCCTATGAACCAATCCTGGTCTATTTGTAGAATTATTTGGTAGATTTTCAAAATGGTACAATAATGCATTTATAAGTGTACCAGAATAATTACCGTGACCAGGATGAACAACCATTCCACTTTTTTTATTTACTATGATTATATAATCATCTTCATACACTACATCTAGTTCAATTTTCTCAGGAGTAAGAAGGTTCTCATAGGGTGGATGTGTAAAAAGAATTTTTATTTCATCATTCTTTTTTACCTTGTAACTAGATTTAACAATTTTGTCATTAACCCTGATAGATCCTTCTTTTGCAGCCTTTTGTATTTTATTTCGTGTAGCATTTTCGATTCTACTCATTAAAAACTTATCAATCCTGAGTGGTTCTTGTCCAGAATCAATTTTAAATGCAAAATGCTCATGGAGTTCTTGATCAAAGTCTTCTTCTTTTAGTTTATCTTTTTCCATTACCAAGAATTAAATCAACTTCAGAATTCAAAGGAATTTTTTGACCAGGTAATATTTTTTCTCCATCAAATAGAACATCTAAAACCATATCTTTTCCGATATTATCAACATAAGTATAATCTTTAACTTTGAATCCAAGTGCGATTAAAATTGATTCTGCATTTCTTTTTGTTATTTGGATTATATTTGGCAGTGAAACTTTTTGAAAATCTTTAGGATTTACATTTAAATAAATTTTTCTATTTTTTTTGACTAATTCTAATTCTTTTGGTATTTGAGATATAACAGAGTAGTTTGGTATGTCAACAAAAAATTTAGAAGAGTCTAACACTTCATACCTAAGTTTATTATCATCTAAAATACTTATAGCCTCGTCAAGATTCTTTCCTGCCAGATTTGGAACCTCTGTATATCTATTATGTTTTGTATAAATTTTTAGTGAATTATATACCAAAAAGAATATTACAAAAATTATAACTAGCATTAAAAATATTTGCTTAATTAAAGAATTACTTTTAAAGTGATCCAAAATTTTCATTTCGATAATTTAATGTAAATATACTAAGACATAATTGTCTTTTGATATAATAACTTACATTTGAAAATAATATGAAAAATATTGCTATAGTATTTGGAGGTTTTTCCTCCGAGTATGAAGTTTCTGTTAAAAGTGGACAATTCATATATGAGAATCTAAAAGATAATCAAAGTCTTAATGTATATCAAATATGTATTTCAAAAGAGACAAATTATGTTATATATGATAATAACAAGTATGATTTAGATTACACGAATCTATCATTTAAGATTAATGGGAAAAAAATAAATCTAGATGGAATTTTTAATATTATTCATGGGGAGCCTGGGGAAAATGGAGACTTGGCTAACATTTTAGAAAAAAATAATATACCACAAACAGGTTGCAATAGTTTTGTTTCAGATTTAACTTTTGATAAGAAAAAATATATAGATTTTGTAAATAAACTTGATATTCCTTCATCTAAACACATTTTATTAACTAGTGAAAATCAATATGATTTAAAAAAAATTATGAGCGAGATCAATATCCCATGTATTGTTAAACCAAACAATGGTGGAAGTAGTATTGGAGTCTCAAAAGTGAACCATATTAATGATTTAGAGAACAAAATTAAAATTGCATTTAAAGAATGTAATGAGGTATTAATAGAAGATTTTCTTTTTGGAAAAGAAGTTTCAGTTGGTGTTATTCAAAAAAAGGATAAAAGAATTATTCTTCCTGTGACTGAGATAATAAGTGAAAATGAACTTTTTGATTATGAGGCAAAGTATCTAGGTCAATCTACAGAGATTACACCTGCAAATATTTCTAATGAAGAAAAAAATCTAATACAAAAGTATATCAATATAATCTATGATAATATTGAATTCAATGGGTTTACTAGATCAGAATTTATAATTGTTGATGGAATACCTCATATTCTTGAAACAAATACAATTCCTGGATTTACAAAACAGAGTATTATACCTCAACAGATAGAAGCTCATGGATTATCTGTAAAGGATGAAATAAATTATCAAATAGAATCAATTCTTTAAAATAATTTAAATTTGAGCTATGAAAAAAGCAATCTTTCCTGGTTCATTTGATCCTATTACCATAGGACACCTAGACATTGTCAAAAGAGGAATAAAGATTTTTGATGAAATTATTATTGCAATTGGTGATAACACGGATAAAAAATATATGTTCTCAAAAGAAAAAAGAGTAGAGTTTGTTGAGAGGACATTTAGTGCCTATGATAAGATCAAGATTGATTCATATCAGGGGCTAACAGTAGATTTTTGTAAAAAAAATAATACTGAATTTATAATAAGAGGCTTAAGAAATCCTGCAGATTTTGAATTTGAGAAAAATATTGCTCTTACTAACAGGAAAATGACAGGGGTTGAAACTATATTTTTTCTAACATCACCTGAGAACTCATTTATAAGCAGTAGTATTGTACGTGAACTTATTAGAAATAAAGGTGACTATAAATTATTCATTCCCAAGGGCATCATTCTTTAATACCTCAAGAACAATTATTCTAATGTTCTCAAAAGCATCATTTAATATATCTTCAATATTTTTGTTTGATACCCATTTTGTCTTTTCAATACCTTCCTCAGTTTGAGGATTGGTTTTACCCATGTATGTTGTTGACATTTTAAACCAATATGTTTTCTTGAGTCTAAATCTTTTACCCTTTTTGAATATGTGATATGTTTCAGATATTTTTTTCTCAACTATTATGTCCCCTACACCGGTTTCTTCTGTCACTTCTCTAATAGCGGCATCAATGATAAGTTCTTTTTTTTCAACCCCACCCTTAGGAAGATCCCATTTATTGTTTCTAAAAATAAATAGAAGTTTATTATCAGTTCGTTTTACTAATCCACCAGCAGCTTCAACAATGGGAAATTTTTTTTTAAATCCTTTCCATAGTTTATTCATGTCTTTATGATATAGAAATACTTTACTGTTTTTTGATGATTTTAATGCCTTGATAATTTGAGTTACACTTGTATATTTTATAAAAAGAAACGGTTCTGTGTCAGAGAAATATTGAATTTTGTTTGTAAGTATCAAGGGCTTTTGGTTGAAAAAAACTTTATACATTTGTAGTAATGGTATTTGACAAAAAAGTTGCAGAGCAAACAGTTGATTTTCTTACACAAATTAATGCAATTAAATTAAATACCAAAAATCCTTTCACATGGACAAGTGGCATAAAATCTCCAATTTATTGTGATAATAGATTAGTGCTTTCATATCCAAGAATAAGAGAATTTATTGCTAATAGCATGAGCCAGATTATTAAGAACAAATATGGAAATGATATTTCTATAGTTGGAGTGGCAACTGGGGCAATCGCTATAGGAATAATGATTGCTGAAAGGCTCAACCTTCCATATGCATATGTGAGGCCTGAACCAAAGGGTCATGGGTTAAAAAATCAAATTGAAGGAAACATAGATAAAAACTCAAATGTTTTAGTAATAGAAGATTTAATTAGTACTGGTAAAAGTAGTCTTACTGCAATAAATGCTCTTAAATCTAATGGTTATAATGTTATTGGCATGTTATCAATTTTCTCATATAACTTTGAATTTGCAAACAAAAAATTTGTTAGTGAAAAAATCACTATTAATTCTCTTGCAGACTACAACACATTAGTTGAAATTATTGAATCTAAAGGAGATATTAGTGATGAAGAAGTTTCTAGATTAAAAAAATGGAGAGAAGACCCAAAATCTTGGAGTTAATCATAAAGTATTTTTATTTTTTTTGGATCAAATTCTTGAATTCCTTCAGAGTCCAGATTTAATCTAACAATTCCATTATTTGATATATTAATTATTTTTCCATGTTGTCTTCTTCCATTAATAACAATCTCGCAACCATCTTTACCAAATATATTTTTGTTGTACTCTTCATTAATATATTTTTGTTCATGTATTCTGGAGAAGAAGAATTTATAATTATCAATTAATTCATTTAATACTTCTTGAATAATAATGTCATTATTTAAAATTTTTTTTAATGATGTGGCATTAGGTAACTTTTTAAAAGAAACTTGATTGATATTAATACCTACTCCAACTATGGAATAATTCACCTGATTTAGACTTAATGAATTCTCAACCAATATTCCAGAAATCTTTTTATTTACTGACAAAATGTCGTTTGGCCATTTAATCAAACATTTTTCTTTGTTAAATTTTCTTATTGTTTTCAGTACTGCGAGGCTTACTACTTGATTAATAGAAAATACTTGGTTAATATTTAAATCTAAATGCCTATATAACATAGAGCATAGAAGATTTTTACCATGACTTGAATACCACTTATTTGTATGTTGACCCCTACCTTTATATTGATATTTAGCTACAATAATATCTCCACTTTTTATTTTTTTTGATTTAATTAACATCTTAACCTTGTCATTTGTTGACCTAGTGGCATTAACTTTGATTATCTTTGATGCATACATGTTGTTAAAAGTAATACATTTGAAAAAAGAAAATATTTATGGGTAGATCCAAATCAGGAGATACATCTTTAATTGATGAAATCATATTTGGTATTGAGGAGGTTAAAGGTGTGGAGGTTAATATTATGGATTTAAGTAAAATTTCAAATACAGTATGTAAGTTTTTTATTTTATGTACAGGAACATCTAACACTCACGTTGCTGCAATTGCAAACTCTGTTAGAAAAAACGTAAGTAAAAAATTAAAAGAAAAACCTTATAGTATGGAGGGCATTGAAAATCAAGAATGGGTCTTAATCGATTATGTTGATGTTGTTGTACATATTTTTCAAAGTGAGATTAGAGAATTTTATGATATTGAAAATCTATGGGGTGATGCAGAAATTATAAACGTTGAATTAAAAGCTTAATTAATGGCTAATAAGAAGAAGAATAACAAATCTAAAATTAATATATACTGGTTCTATGCCTCAATAGTCTTTTTTATTTTAAGTATTGGGCTTCTAGGAGGAGATAATGGGATTCAAAATACACAACAGACTGATATATCTTCATTTGAAAATTATCTGAGAAATGGAGATATTGAGAAAGTTGCAATTATTAATCAGAGATATGCAAGAATTACACTTAATGAAAATGCACTCGAGAAGGACATACATAGAAGTGTAAAATCTAAAAATTTTTTAGGTCAAGAAAATATTGCAGGACCTCATTATCAATTTGAAATCGGGACCCCTGAACTTTTTGAGAGAAAATTACAAGAGATTAGAGAAACAGAAGATCTAAATTTTTCTACAGAGTTCATAACTTTGGAGAATAGATGGTTAGATGTCCTATTAGGATTCCTACCAATAATCATTATAATTGGTATTTGGATATTTTTAATGAGAAGGATGTCTGGTGGAGCTGGAGGAGCTGGTGGGCAAATTTTTAATATTGGAAAGTCAAAAGCAAAGTTATTTGATCAAAATACAGAAGTAAAAGTAACTTTTAAGGATGTTGCAGGATTGGAAGGGGCTAAAGAAGAAGTTCAAGAGATCGTAGACTTTTTAAAAAACCCAAAAAAATATACTGTTTTAGGTGGAAAAATTCCAAAAGGGGCATTATTAGTTGGTGCTCCAGGTACAGGTAAAACACTATTGGCAAAAGCAGTTGCTGGGGAGGCTAAGGTTCCGTTCTTCTCATTATCTGGATCTGATTTTGTTGAAATGTTTGTGGGAGTAGGTGCATCAAGAGTTAGAGATCTATTTAAACAAGCAAAGGATAAATCACCCTCAATAATATTTATTGATGAAATTGATGCTATTGGAAGAGCTAGAGGTAGAAGTAACATAACTGGATCTAATGATGAGAGAGAGAATACCTTAAATCAATTACTGACTGAAATGGACGGGTTTGGAACTGATACTAACGTGATTGTTGTGGCAGCAACAAACAGAGCAGATGTTCTTGATAAAGCTCTAATGAGGGCGGGAAGATTTGACAGACAAATTTTTGTTGATCTCCCTGATCTTAACGAAAGAAGAGAAATTTTCAAAGTTCATTTAAAACCACTTAAAAAGAGTAGAGCTCTTGATGTAGAATTCTTAGCTAAACAAACTCCAGGTTTCTCTGGTGCAGACATAGCAAATGTTTGTAATGAAGCTGCATTAATTGCAGCTAGGAATAATAAAAAATCTGTCGGTAAACAGGACTTTTTAGATGCAGTAGACAGGATTGTTGGTGGACTTGAAAAGAAAAATAAAATTATAACTAAAGAAGAGAAAAATACAATTGCATTTCATGAAGCTGGACATGCCATAGTAAGCTGGCTTCTCGAACACGCTGCACCTTTAGTAAAAGTCACTATTGTACCTAGAGGCCAGTCACTTGGTGCTGCTTGGTATCTTCCAGAAGAAAGACTGATTGTAAGAACTGAACAAATGTTAGATGAGATGTGCGCAACTTTGGGAGGAAGAGCTGCTGAAAAGATAATGTTCAACAAAATATCGACTGGAGCTTTAAGTGATCTAGAAAAAGTTACCAAACAAGCTAGAGCAATTGTATCTGTTTATGGACTTAATGATAAGATTGGAAATATTACATACTATGACTCTAGTGGACAGACTGATTATAATTTTACAAAACCTTACTCAGAAGAAACTGCTAAAAAAATTGATGAGGAAATATCATTAATAATTGAGAAGCAATACAAAAGAGCTTGTGATATACTTAAAAAAAATAAATCAAAATTATCTGCTCTAGCTTCAAGACTCTTAGAAAAGGAAGTTATTTTTAAAGAAGATTTAGTAAAAATTCTTGGAGAGAGACCATTCTCTAGGGAAGAAGTAAAGGAAAAAATTAAAGAATAGATATTTTGGGATTTTGGGACTTTTTTAAAAGTAAAAAAAAAGATGAATCAGAAAGTGGTGAGTCACCTTTACCCAACATTGGCTCCAATGATTTAATCTTTGCTAAAAATTTCACTAATTCCGGTGGTAGATTCATATTTATAGATGAGATAAACTCAACAAAAGAGGTTTTTGAAAAAATTTTTGAGGAAAATCAATGGAATCCTGAAAATGTTTGTTCACTAGATACTAATGTTGCAAAAAATCTTGAAATAAAGTCTATTAGAAAAATTGATAATGAAAATGTTAAGGCACTAGTAACAGAATGTGAGTTCTTAATTTCTAACACCGGCCGTATATTAATATGTAATAAGCAAATAAAAAGTAATAAAATTGAAGACCTACCCTCGGTTCTGATTGTTTTAGCAAAATCAAATCAATTTGTTTCTGATGTGAGTGAGGGAATGACCAAGATCAAGAACAAATACAAGGGTAATTTTCCTAAAAACATAACAACATTAAATGTTAAAAATAAACTCAATGAAGATAATTTTTTAACCTATGGTAATGGTGCCAAAGATATATATCTAATATTGAGTGATGACTAATTTTCTGCCAAGATTAATTACAGGTATAGTATATATTTCTTTTGTTGCTGGATCGATATTGTATGATAGCAAAATTTTTACTTTAGTATTCAGCCTATTAATGCTTATTGCCTTATATGAGTCTAACGAATTATGGAAAAAAATAAGATTAAACAATCCAAAATATAATTATCCAATACCTCAAGCTTATGTAGTACTTTCAATGACTACATTAATTTTGCTTCCGTTTTACTTTAGTAACTCTTACAATCCATTTCCAATACTATTAATATTTATTTTGATATGGATAAGTGATACTATGTCTTACTTTTTTGGATCTTACTTTGGTAATACTAAAATGAGAATTAAAGTTTCACCAAATAAGACATGGGAGGGATTTATTGGTGGTTTTTTGTGTTCTTCAATATTTAGTATTGTTTCATTTTTATACATTCAAGAAATATATCCATTTTGGAAAACAATTTCTCTTGGTATTTTAATTCCTATTTTTGGGTTAATAGGAGATATATATCAATCTAAATTAAAAAGAATGGCAGGTGTTAAAGATAGCGGAAGCATATTACCTGGTCATGGAGGAATCTTTGATAGACTTGATAGTGCAATGGGTGTTTCATATGTTTCTTTTTTAATCACCATAATATAATGTTTCACAAAGAAGGATTTAATCTTATAATATTATTTTTTATACTCGTAGCATTTGATGTCATAATGCTTGAGTTTCTGTTTGATGATTCATCTTCCCTGAAATCTATTTTACAGATCTTTTCTCTTATAATTTTTGTATTAATCCTGTGGTTTTTTAGAAATCCTAAAAGAAATATTAAAAAAAATCCTGAATTAATTTTAAGCCCAGCAGATGGAAAAGTCATATCAATAAAAGAGGTTGATGAATTAGAATATTTTAAAAATAAAAAGATTCAAATTTCTATTTTTTTATCTCCACTAGACATACATGTCAACAGATATCCAGTCTCTGGTGAAATATTGTATAGTAAATATCATAAAGGAGATTATTTAGTTGCATGGCATCCAAAATCTTCCAGCAAGAATGAAAGAACTACTGTCGTAATTAAAAACAAAAAATTTGGAGAAGTAATGTACAGACAGATAGCTGGAGCAGTTGCAAGGAGGATTGTAAATTATGCAAAAGTCAGTTCTAGCGTAGAACAAGGAGATGATTCTGGATTTATTAAGTTTGGTTCTAGAGTTGATCTTTTTCTATCTAAAGATTTAAATTTAAAAATAAAGGTTGGAGATAAAGTTAAAGGGGGACTTAGTATTATTGCCTAATTAAGTAAGTTCCTCAATTGACTTAGTTATAGACTCAATTTTTTGTTTTGAATCTTTAATTTTTTGTTTTTCTTTTTCAATTATATTTTTGGGAGCATTTTTCACAAAATTTTCATTTTTTAATTTTATTTCAACAGATTTTAGAAAACTTCTATAATAATCTAACTCTTTCGTCAGCTTATTTATTTCTTTATCCTTGTCAAAACCTTCTTCTAGTGGAATAAAAAATTCAAATTTTTTAATTAAAAAAGAGGTAACAACGTCAAATTTTTCTTTAGTTGATTCCTCAAGCTTATCAATTATAGCAATCTTTTTAATTATCTCAATATTACTCAAATTATTACCATTTGGTAAATAATATAAATCTAAGGATGTCTTAAATGAAATATTTTTTTCTTTTCTATAGTTTCTTATATTAGAAATTATCTCTTTGGTAATCTCAAACTCATCTACAATTGAAGAAAAATATTTTTCATTTGCTGGCCACGAAGAAATAGTTAATGCATCTGAGGTGTTTGTGTGGGGAATATTGTGATAAATTTCTTCTGTAAGAAAAGGCATGAATGGATGAAGAATCTTAAGATTTTTTTCTAATAACTTAATTAATTCAGTCTTTGACTCTTTATCAATTTTTTCTCCATAGTTAGGTTTTAATATTTCTAATAACCATGAACAAAAATCATCCCATATTAACCTGTATGAGGACATTAGCACATCAGATATTCTATAGTTATTGAAGTTCTTATCAATTAGATCAAGGGTTTTATTAAATTTATTGTTATACCAATTAATTGCTAATTTATTTTCAACTGGCTGAGATTTTTTTTCGTCAACTTCCCAACCATTAATAAGTTTTAGGGCATTCCACAGTTTATTAGTAAAGTTCTTACCTTGTTGACATAAAGATTCATCAAATAATAAGTCATTGCCTGCTGCAGAGCTTAGCATTAAACCAACTCTAACAGAATCTGCACCATATTCCTCAATAAGTTTAATTGCATCAGGAGAATTACCAAGTTGTTTGGACATTTTTCTACGTAGTTTATCCCTAACAATCCCTGTGAAATATACATTAGAAAATGGTTTTTCATTTCTAAACTCATATCCTGAAATAATCATTCTTGCTACCCAAAAAAATATGATATCTGGTCCTGTAACTAAGTCTTGTGTTGGATAATAATAATTTATTTCATCATTATTTGGATTTCTTATTCCATCAAATACTGAAATAGGCCACAGCCAGGATGAAAACCAAGTATCTAGGACATCGTTGTCCTGAGTTAAATCATCTTCACTGTATTTATTTTCCGAATTATAATTTATTTTTTTTAGTGCCTCTTTTTTATTAATAGCAACTACATAATCATCATTATTGCCATAATAAAAGACAGGTATTTGATGGCCCCAAGATAATTGTCTCGATATATTCCAATCTTTTATATTCTCAAGCCAATGTTTATATGTAGATTTAAACTTACCAGGAAAGAACTTTATATTATCTTTTTTTAACACATTTTCAATTGCAGGTTTTGTAATATCATCCATTTTTAAAAACCACTGTTTAGACAATCTAGGTTCAATAACTGCATTTGTTCTTTCAGATCTACCAACATTATGTAAATAGTTCTCTTTTTTTATTAAAAGATCATTCTTTTTAAGCTCAGCTTCAATTTCTTTTCTTACTATAAATCTGTCTTTACCCTCATAGTGCAAGCCATTAGAGTTTAGTTCTGCATCCTCATTAAAAATATCAATTGTGTCAAGATTATGTTTAATACCTAAATTATAGTCATTGATATCATGCGCAGGGGTAACTTTTAAACATCCAGTTCCAAATTCAAGATCTACATATGGATCAGAAATTATTGGTACTCTTCTATTACATATTGGAACAATTGCATTTTTGCCTATAATTTTTTTATACCTATCATCATTGGGATTAACACAAATAGCAGTATCACCAAATAATGTTTCAGGTCTTGTAGTGGCTATTTTTAAATCAATGTCTGAATCCTCTATGAGATATTTTATGTAGTATAGACTTGAATCTTCCTCAACATAATTAACCTCTTCATCGGAGACAGTAGTTTTTGCCTCAGGATCCCAATTTATCATTCTATTACCTCTATATATTAAGCCTTTTTCATGAAGAGTTTCAAAAGCAATAATAACAGATTCATACATATCATCATCAAGAGTAAATTTAGTTCGATCCCAATCGCAGGAACATCCCAACTTTTTTAGTTGATCTAGAATTCCACCACCATATTTATCGGTCCAGTCCCATGCGTATTTCAAAAATTCATCTCTTGAAATATCATCTTTACTAATTCCCTTTTTTTTCAAATTTTCTACAACTTTAGCCTCGGTAGCAATAGATGCATGATCAGTTCCAGGAACCCAACATGCATTTTTACCTAACATTCGTGCCCTTCTTACTAAAATATCTTGAAGAGTATTATTTAGCATATGCCCCATGTGAAGTAATCCAGTAACATTAGGAGGAGGGATTACAATTGTGAAGGGTTCTTTATCATTAGGAATTGACTTAAACAGTTCATTTTTCATCCAATATGAATACCATTTTTTCTCAATCTCAATGTGGTTATACTTAGGAGAAATTTGCATCAATTCATAAATATTTTAATCTAAAACAAAAATAACATACCTTGAAGTATATTTGCAAAATTAAGTTAAATAAATGCCAACAATATCAAAAAAAGGTCTCAATATACCTTCATCACCAATAAGGAAATTAGTCCCATATGCTGATAAAGCAAAGAAAAATGGAATAGATATACTTCATTTGAATATTGGTCAACCAGATATCAAATCTCCAATTGAATCTATTGATGCAATAAAAAATATTGATATAGAGTTACTGAAATATGAGTATTCCCAAGGATCTCATAAATTTAGAAAAAATTTATGTTCTTACTATTCTGGTCATAATATAAATGTATCACCTGATGATATAATTACAACTGTGGGTGCAAGTGAAGCCTTATCCTTTACAATGAATTCGATATGTGATCCAGGAGATGAGGTAATTATACCAGAACCTTTTTATGCAAATTATAATGGATTTGCCCAAGCATCAGATGTAAAAGTAATACCAGTTACATCCAAAATTGAAGATAACTTTGCACTACCATCTATAGAGTTATTTGAAAAGAAAATTAATAATAGAACTAAAGCTATTCTAATTTGTAACCCCTGTAATCCTACTGGATATGTTTATTCTAAAGAGGAAATTATAAATATTGCAAACCTTGCAAAGAAAAATGATTTATTTATTATAGTTGATGAAGTATACAGAGAGTTCATTTATTCTGATTTGAAGCACTTCTCCATTTTAGAGGATGAAACATTTTTTGATAATGCTATTTTGATTGATTCTACATCAAAAAGATATAGTTTATGTGGAGCAAGAATTGGTTTTATAGTATCAAAAAATTCTAAATTTATTGAAACATGTATGAAGTTTGCACTTGC
>Ga0208878_1000480_pt1 | contig 13775 bp, 13 predicted proteins | sample Knorr_S15_td_Sur_FD_185600 | JGI IMG/M metagenome (GOLD analysis project Ga0208878, IMG submission 185600) | Marine microbial communities from Southern Atlantic Ocean transect - Knorr_S15_td_SurfaceA_ad_5m_LV_A (SPAdes) (version 2) | ecosystem: Environmental > Aquatic > Marine > Oceanic | place...
CTAAAAAAATTGGAATAACTTCATATATTTCATTATTTTTAAACATTTTCATAAAATTAACAATCCATGTTGCAACACCCCCATAAATAATCGGTGGTATTTCATTGGTTAATAAACCGATTTTATATGTTTCTTTTTTTATAATCAGTAAATCTTTAATTTTTGTTTTGATTATCTTCATTATATTAAATTTATTGTTTAGGAGATTTAAGATGAACGATTTTACTAAAAATATATTTCCTCCGCCATATAACGGACCTAAGCCAGGAAATATTATCCCAGATATTTTTATTGAGGATAGTTTTTCTAAAGATGACGATAGACTTTGGGTTCCCTTGTCTCCTGGTCGTTGGTCTAGACCATTATGCTATAATATTAGTCAAGGTTATTGGGTTCATCTAACAAAGGTTATCGGTGGTGGCTTTTTATCAAGACACAGACATCCTGCTCCAGTTCATGGTTTCGTAATTAAAGGTTCATGGAGATACCTTGAGCATGATTGGGTTGCCAAAGAAGGGTCTTATTTGTTTGAGCCTCCAGGTGAAATTCACACATTAGTTGTTGATGAAGATTGCGAAGAAATGATTACTTTATTTCATAACTCCGGAGCCCTAATTTATTGTGATGAAGATGGAAATACAGTTAGCACAACTGATGTTTTTGATAGAATCGAAGCAGCTAAAAAACATTTTATCAAAGTTGGTTTAGGTGAAGAATACGTAAACCAATTTATCAGGTAGTTTTTAAAGAGCTGGTTCTTTTGTATAAAAAATATACTCCAGTTAAAACTAATATTGTTGCTACTATCATTCTTACTGGGCTACCCATCAAAAATAATGGTAAAGACAATACAATCATAGACATTGGAACATAAAATTTTGAGAATAATGAATCTTTCCTAGCTTCTTGATAAAAAGGAAAGATTACTGATATGACTGCCATCAACAAGAAAAACAATGACCATGGTCTTGATAAAAATAGCAATAAATCATCACTTATTCCAGAAGCTCTTGCTAAATTAAGTTCTGCTAGTTTACCTAAAACCACTCCAAGGATCATGGGAGCAAGAGGAAATCCTAATTTTTTCATGAAATATCCAATTACTCCAAAAAAGAACATAACCCATATATCAAAAACTACGTTATGTAATGCGAAAACTCCAATTGCACAATAAGCTAAGATAACTGATGCTAAAACATACATTGGAATTTTTGTAACGAGTAGAAATATTCTTAATGAGAACGCCTGTAATCCGACCATAAAAAAATGAGCAACAAAAAAAGCTATAAAAACACCGTACGCTAATAATGGTTCGTCTTGAATGAATGTTGGACCAGGAATGATATTGTGGATCATTAATGCTCCTAACATAACTGCTGTTACAATATCTCCAGGAATACCCAGCGCCATCATCATAATTAACGCTCCACCTGCAGTTGCATTATTAGCGGCTTCTGGTGCAATGACACCATCATATTCACCTTTTCCAAAATTGGATCTATTAGGTGAAGCTTTTTTTGCTTGATCATATGCTAATATATTTGAAATTGAACCGCCAGCAGCAGGTAAAATTCCTGTGAAAATGCCTATGAAACTTGACCTAAATAAATTAACCCATCTTTTAAGAATTATTAATATTGCTTGCCTGTGCTCAACTTTAACCACAGATCCAGATTGAGACATAAGAGGGCTCTTAGCCCTTTTATCATCTTCGACATCTGTTAATAATTGTGAAAAAGCAAATAATCCAATTAAAACTGGTAGAAATGCGAACCCTTGTTTGAATTCATCAAAACCAAAGGTAAATCTTGCAACGCCATTAATCTCGTCTTCCCCTACTGTTGCTGCAAATAATCCAAGCAAACCTGCAATTAAACCTTTAGTAATATTTCCACCTGACAAACTTACAGTAATTGTTAGAGCAAAAATAATTAAAGAAAAATAATCCCAAGGACCAAATTCTAAACCTAAAAATGCTAATTGTGGGGCTAAAGCTACTAAAATTACAGCACTAATCATTCCCCCAAAAAAAGAAGACCATAATCCTAACCCTAATGCGAGACCTGGCCTGCCAGATCTTACTAACGGAAAGCCATCAAAAGTTGTGGCAACAGAAGACGGAGTTCCTGGGATTCCAGTCAACATGCATGACATTAATCCTCCAGAAAATCCTCCTACAAACACCCCAAGCATAGTTGCTAATCCTTGAATTGCAGTCATACCAAAAGTGAATGGTAAAGTTAATATTACGCCCATTGCAATAGTAAAGCCTGGGATAGCGCCTGCAAGAATTCCAGCAAGTGTACCTACCAACATTAATCCTAATGTAACTGGATCTAAAACTATACTCGCAAACGCTTGTAAAATAACATCTATCATAACTTTACCAAATTCTTAGAATTTCCCCCTCAGGTAAAATCACTTTTAAACCAAAGGTGAAAATTGACCACATTATTCCTATTGTAATAATTGAAATAATTAAGTGATTGATAATTTTTTTTATCTCAAATCCACCTAATAAAGTAAGTAACCCAAATACAAATAACACACCCCCAATTAGCATTCCTAAATAATCTAGAAACCCTAAAAAAAGAATGAACATTAAAAAGCATATTGAGGCATTCTTAAATTTTAAAAAAACATTTTGTGAATTTGTATTTTCTGAATTTAAATTGCTGTCAGTTGAAGCCATCATAGATTTAACTAACATAACCAATGACATAATTGATAGAAGACATAACACTATTGTTGGCCAAAAACTAGCTTTCATCCCTTGATATCCAGGGTCTTCAATATCAAAACTGCTATTGATCATTATTCCACAGAATAACAATAGAAATATAGCTACGATTGTGTCTTTATTAATACTCATAATGATTTTATTAAAAGAAGAGATAAGCTAGTTATCTCTTCTTTTACAAATTTAGTCTTTTCTTTTATAAACACCAACTTGTTTTGCTATTGGCTTCCAATAATCATAGGTGGCTTGAAAATGTTTTTTATAATCTTCTGGTCCTTTATAATTGATTAAAATACCTTTTTTATGCATAGCAGCTTTAAAATCTTTATCCATTGCTGCGCCTTCAAACATTTTTGCGTAATGCTTTACAATTTCTGCAGATGTTCCCTTTGGAGCAACCACTCCTCTTTCAACAGCAAAGATAACGTTAGCACCTTGTTCTTGAGCTGTCTTAATATCAGGAATTTGATCTAATCTTGCATCATTAGTAACCCCAAGTGCTTTTAATTTACCAGCTTTAATAAATTTAATAGCTGCTGCTAAGTTAATTTCACCAAGTTTAATGTTATCAGCCAACAAAGCGGTCATTCTTTGTTTTGTTCCATCATAAGATACATGCTTAAATTTCACACCAGTTGCATCCTCTAGTAAAAGAAAAACAAACTGACTTGTTGAACCAAAAGTTCCGCCAGCAGTAATCGATCCAGGAGCTTTTTTTGCTGCTGCAACTAGTTCTGATATATTGTTATAAGGTGTGTTAACATTTGCACCTATAATTGAAGGTGTTGATGTAACCATTGAAATAGTTTCAAATGCATCCCAAGTTATATCTATTCTACCAGTGAAATAACTAGTTATAGCACTTTGGTGAATTGCAAACAGAGTACAACCATCAGGCTTGGCTTTAGAAGCTTGTTTTGCACCTTTATTACCACCTTGACCGCCAACGTTGACAACTTGTAGTTGAGGCTTTGCTCCATTTTTATTTACTTTATCAACCATCTGTCTAAATATTACATCTGTTCCGCCACCTGCTCCCCAAGGAACAATTAACTTTGCAGTACCACACGGAATACTCGGAGCTGCTGAAGCTCCTGTAAATGATAAAGCCAGTAAAGCTGCTCCAGCTAAACTGGCTTTTAATAAATTTTTGATAGGCATTGTTATCTCCACAAATTAGTTTATTTTATTTTAGATAATTATGAAATTTAATAATTGCATATGCTTATTAAGAGTCAATTGATAATATAATTTTTTGGAAATAAAATGAGAAAATTTACTACAAGACCTGAAATTGTTGGTAACTTTGGAGTCGTCACTTCTACCCATTGGATTGCATCTGCGGTTGGTATGTCAATTCTAGAAAAAAATGGAAACGCATTTGATGCTGCTGTAGCCACAGGATTTGCGCTTCAAGTAGTTGAACCTCATCTAAATGGACCTGGTGGAGAAGTTCCTCTAATCTTATGCCCTAATGGAGAAAACCCTATAGTAATATGTGGTCAAGGTGTCGCTCCAAATTCTGCAACTTTGAAAACTTTTAGTGATATGAATTTAAACATTGTTCCAGGAAGCGGCTTGTTACCAGCTGTTGTTCCAGGAGCTTTTGATGCTTGGATGCTTCTTTTACTTAATTATGGAACTATGTCATTAAGAACTGTATTAGAGCCAGCAATAAGTATTGCAACAAAAGGATATCCTCTGGTTCCAAACATTATTAATACAATTAAATCGGTTGAAGAACTTTTTAAAACTGAATGGACAACTTCAGCAGAAATTTACCTTCCTAAAGGTAAAGTCCCTTCTATTGGTGATTTTTTTACTAATAAAAAGATGGCTAATACGTACTTAAAAGTTATCAAGGAATCTGAAAACAAATCCAATGATCGTGAAGAACAAATTAAACAAGCTCGATTAATATGGAGCCAGGGTTTTATCGCACAAGAAATAGAAGATTTTTGCAAAAATAATGAGTTTATGGATACAACTGAAAAAAGACATAAAGGTCTATTAACTGGAGATGATTTAGCAGGTTGGTCTGCAACTATTGAAAAACCTTTATCTTATGATTACAAAAATTATACCGTTTGCAAAACTGGACCTTGGGGCCAAGGACCAACTTTTTTACAGCAATTAGCATTGCTAAAAGAATTTGATTTAGATTCATTAAATGAAAATTCTCCTGAGTTTGTCCACTTAGTTGTAGAAGCAACCAAATTAGCTTTTGCTGATAGAGAGGCTTTTTATGGAGATACAAATTTTAACGATGTACCGATGGATGTTTTACTAGGTGAAGAATACAATGCTAAACGAAGAAATTTAATATCAAAAGAAGCCTCAATGGAAGTAAGACCTGGAGTTATACCAGGTTTTGGAGGGAAAGTGTTGGTAAGACCAAAAGGTGGTACGCCAGAGTCATTTTCAAAATTTGATATTGGAGAACCTACAGTAGCGAGGTTTGACGAACCTAATCCTTCTAGTCTTGGGGATACAAAAGGAGACACTACTCATTTTGATATAATTGATAAATGGGGAAACATGATTGCTGGCACTCCCAGTGGAGGTTGGCTGCAAAGCTCTCCAATAATTCCAAATCTTGGATTTTGTTTATCTAATAGAGGACAAATGTTTTGGTTAGACGAAAACTCCCCAGCTTGCATTGGCCCAAAAAGAAGACCTAGAACTACTTTATCTCCAAGTCTTGCTTTGAAAGATGGACTGCCTTATATGGTTTTTGGCACACCAGGAGGTGATCAACAAGATCAATGGTCTCTTCATTTGTTTTTAAGACATGTACATTTTGGACTCAATCTTCAAGAAGCAATCGATGCCCCAGGTTTCAGCACTGCACATTTTCCAAATTCATTTTACCCGAGAGAAACTGATATTGGTCATCTAGCAGTTGAAGGAAGATTTCCTAAGGAGACTATTGATGAACTTATTAAAAAAGGGCATAAAGTAATAATTGATGATGACTGGAGTCTTGGCAGAATGACAGCAGCTTCAAAGGATAATGAAATTTTAAAAGCGGCAGCTAATCCAAGATTTATGCAAGGTTACGCAATTGGAAGATAAATTCATAAGGGTAAAAAGATGAATGTTGGTATCGTTGGTTTTGGCTCAATAGGAACAGAAGTAGCTAAAGCACTCCTAGAAGGTGTAGAAAATTTTTATCTATATGGAATTTCATCTAGAAGCAAAACAAACGCAGAAGAAAGAATTTCAAAATTAAAAAAAAGTATCGAAATTTTTGACTTAGAAACTTTGATTAATAATTGTCAAATTATTATCGATTGTGCTCCAAAAGAAGCATTCAGAGATATTGCAACTCGATGTATTAGTGAAGGTAAAACATTAATAACTGTTAGTGGTTCCGGTATACTTGATAATTTTGATTTAATTGAAACACCAAAAAAAAATAACTCTCAAATAATTTTAGCAACAGGTGCTATATTAGGTTTAGATGCATTAAGAGCAGCTGCAGAATCCACAATTCATTCTGTTAAAATGACTACTCGGAAACCACCTAATGCACTTTCAAAAGCACCATATGTCATTAAAAACAATATAGAACTTGACCAATTATCAGAAGCTAAATTAATTTTCAAAGGCTCAGCTACTGAGGGTGCAAAAGCTTTTCCAGCAAATGTCAATGTAGCTGCTGCTGTTGGGCTAGCGGGTATAGGTGCTAATAAAACCCAACTTGAAATATGGGCAGATCCAAATCTAGAAAGAAACACGCATAAAGTTGAGGTTAAATCGGATAGCGCAGAATTTGAAATGTCTATTCAAAATGTTCAAACACCAGAAAACCCGGGAACTGGAAAAATTACAGGATTAAGTGTGATTGCTTGTTTAAGAGGTCTAAAATCTTCCCTTAAAGTTGGATCTTAAAATTAATTTAGATTTTCTTTGTAAATTTTCATTCTTAAATAACACGCTTTAAGAATTGGGCAATCAAGGTTAAATTTTTCTGCTTCTGCAATTAAATCTCCAAATATTTCTTCATGCTCAGTGAATCCTTTTTTTTCTATGTCTCTAAGCATTGAAGCTTTAATAAGTGATCCGGGTGTCATTATATTTTTCAAAACATTTTCTGTTTCCAAATCACTAATAATATAACCGCTAAATTTTGCTATTGATCTACATTCATCGTACAAGTCAGATAAAGTTTTTTTACCAACTGCATGATTACTTATTTCTCCAAGTGGACAATTAAACAATGTTGTAGCCCCCGCAACAGTTGCAATAAAAACCCATTTTTTCCATAAATCTAAGGTAATATCTTCTGATATAGCAACGTCAAATTTAGTTCTTTTACAAGTGTTATAAAATGACACAAGATCATTACTTTGGTGTTTTTTTCTATCACCAAAAGTTATTTTTTTAAATTCACTAAAATGTTCAATTGCACCATTATTATTTATAGTTGAGCTTATATGAGCCACACCACCAATTACATTTTCACTACCAAATTCTTTATCTAATTTTTCCATGTGAGTAAAACCATTCAAAAAGGGGATAATCATACCCTTTCCTTTAACGCCTTTTAAATCTCGCATGGCTTGATCTAAATCATAGGTCTTACACGAAACTAGAACAACATCGTAGATTGGTTTTAATTCATTCGATAAAATTAAATTAGGTTCTAAATTTAAGTTACCAAGTGAGCTAATAATCTTTAATTTATTTTTAATTAATAATGCCTTTCTTTTAGGTCTTACTAAAAAAGTTACATCAGCACCACTTTCTTGAAGAAATCCTCCAAAAAAACCTCCGATTCCTCCAACCCCTAATACTAGTATTTTCATATAAATCCTGGAATTTTAATTTGTTTATGTAAGTTATATGACTGCTTCAATCTTAAGTCGATATAAATATGAAATTAAATAAAATTAGAATTTTGCAATTCAGATATCTTTACCAACAAATCATCTGGCAATGGTCCCATCTCAACTGCTTGCATAGAATTCTTTAAATGATCAAGTGATGCCAAACCTAATACAATACAATTCAAATTCTTATTAGATAAACCATATCGCAGAGCAAATTGAGCTCTGTTGCCATAAGTATCACCTACTAATTCAAATAATTTTTCAACACGTCTTTCTTCTTCTTTCATATTAATAACATGAGTAACTGGGATTTCTCTGCCATGCCTAACATCAGTTGCTAACAACCCAGCTGCAAAAATTCTTATACCCATTATTCCCATATCAAATTTTTTGCAATCTGCAATTAAACCAGAAAAGTTATGATCATTCCATCTAGCTTTTTCTTTAAAATTAGCACTTGGATTTAAAAGATTATAATAAATTTGAGCTGTATCAAAATGACCAGTTTGTATAATTTTTCTTATAGATTCTGTGTCCCCTAAAGCTGTAAGTCCAATATTTTTAACACGTCCATCTTCTTTAAGTTTTGTCATAATCTCACATATGTTATTATTGAATATTTGTGAGCAGGTAAGAGTATCATTATTTTCTTCAAAAGTTATTCTATTATGCAATTGATATAATTCTAATTTATCTACCTTTAATCTATTTAGTGTGTTGTCTAATTTTCTATCTAACTGTGAAACGAACGTTTCTGAAATTGTAGGATCTAATCTAGCTTTCGAAGATATCTGTAATTTATCTGAAGCAGGAAGAGAACTTATTAAATAGCCAATATTTTTTTCAGATTTACCATCGCTATAACTTTCAGCTGTATCAATCCAATTAATGCCAGCCTTAATTGAAAGTTCAATTGCTTTCTCCATTATATCAAAATTAGGGTCAATAAATAATCCTCCAACCCAACCACCACCTAGAATAACTTGGGATATATCTAGTCCTGTTCTACCTAATTTTAATTTTTTCATAATATTACTATCTTTATCTATTTTTAGTTGTATTAGATTAGTAAGTGAATACTTCTTATTTCAACTTATTTAAAATAAAATAATGAATAAAGACAAAATAATTTTCAAGAATCTAATATTAGGGTCATTTTTTGCGTCCTTCTCAGCGGCACTTGGTGGATCAACTTTTGTTTTTACGAGACTAATTGTTGATGATTTAGATCCATTTACTCTTAGTTTTTTACGTTATGGATTAACTGGACTTATTTTGTTTTTGCTTTCTATTTCTATATTTTTAAAAACAAAATTTTTAAAAGAGGACAAAATTCCTCTAGCATTTTTGGGATTGGCCATGATAACAATTTTCCCTAACTTTATGGCCGCAGGACTTGAACATACAACTGCAGCAAGAGCAGGATTACTTTATGCAACCATGCCACTTTGTACCATATTAATAGCTTTTTTTTTTAATATAGAAAAAATCACAATAAATAAATCTCTTGCTGTTTTCATAGCAGTAATAGGAGTATCATTCTGTTTATCAGAGAGTGTAAGCAATAATTTCAGTCAAACATTAAAAGGTGATTTTTTAATGATGATTGGAGTAATCGCTGCGTCATGTTTTACTGTTTTTTCAGGCAAGTATCTAAATAAATATGGAAACATACCAGTTATGATTTATGTAATGGGTACTGGTACATTGATTAATTTTCTTATAACTTTATTTTTTGGTTCATCTTTTGAAAAAATATATCAAATCGGTGAAGTTCCAATCTATGCATTATTAATGTTAGTCATTCCAGGTGGAGTTTTAATGATGTATTGTTGGGGAAAAGCACTTCAATTAATTTCTCCAACTCAAGCAGCTATTTCTCTTGGATTCAATCCTTTATCTGCGATTTTACTTGGCTCTTTTATACTTAATGAAGAAATAACTTTAAAATTGATTGTAGGTTTCTTATCAATAATTTTTGCAATTACACTAGCTAATTGGAGATTAAAGAAATAATTATAAATAGTTTTATTTAAGTTTCTCTTTAAGTAGTTTATTAACAACGCCTGGATTTGCTTTACCTTGGGATAATTTCATAACTTGTCCTACAAAAAAACCAAAAAGTTTATCTTTTCCACTTAAATATTCATTAACCTTATCTTGGTTGTCTGAGATTACTTGATCTATCAATTTTAAGATTTCTGAATCATCAGAAACTTGCTCAAGTCCTTTTTCTTTTACAATTTCAGAAGGTGACTTTTTACTTTTCATCATCTCTGAAAATACTTCTTTTGCTATTTTACCTGAAATAGTGCCATTGGATATCAAAGAAATTAATTCTCCAAGATTTTCAGAAGTAATTGGTGATTCTGAGAAAGACAAATTATCTTTTTTTAAAGCACCAAATAATTCAGTTATCATCCAATTAGCCGTAAGCTTTCCGTCTCTTCCATTTGCTGCTTGTTGGTAAAAATCAACGTAATCTTTTTCTTCGACAAGAATAGAGGCATCATAAGAAGTAATACCAAAATCCTTAACTAGTCTTTTTTTAAGACTATCTGGAAGTTCTGGAAGTTTTTCTTTAATATCTTGAACCCAACTTTCTGTAAATTCTAGAGGCAATAAATCTGGATCAGGAAAATATCTATAGTCGTGAGCATCTTCCTTACTCCTCATTGATCTAGTTTCTCCTGTGGAAGTATCAAAAAGTCTTGTTTCTTGATCTATTGTTCCACCCTCCTCCAATATATCAACTTGTCTTTCTGCTTCAGATTGTATTGCTTGAATAATAAATCTAATTGAATTTAGATTTTTTATCTCACATCTTGTTCCAAATTCTTCTCCAGACTTTCTAACAGATACATTGCAATCAGCTCTGAGTGATCCTTCTTCCATATTTCCATCACAGGCACCAATATATCTCAGTATAGATCTAATTTTTTTTACGTATGCACCTGCTTCTTGAGGTGATCTTATATCTGGCTTTGAAACTATTTCCATTAATGCAACACCAGTTCTGTTTAAATCTATATATGATTTTGTTGGATGTTGATCATGAAGTGATTTTCCTGCATCCTGTTCTAAGTGTAATCTTTCAATACCAATTGTCGTTTGTTCGCCGTCATCTAAATCGACTATGATCTCACCTTCACCTACAATTGGTTTGGTAAATTGACTTATCTGATATCCTTGAGGTAAATCTGCGTAAAAGTAATTTTTTCTATCAAAAACTGAAACATTATTTATTTTAGCATTTAGTGCCAGTCCTGTTTTAACTGCTTGTTCCACACAGAACTCATTAATAACTGGTAGCATACCAGGCATTGCAGCATCAACTAAGGATACATTTCTATTAGCTTCAGAACCAAAGGAAGCCGATGCTCCTGAAAACAATTTTGATTTACTTGAAATTTGTGCATGTATTTCAAGTCCAATTACCATTTCCCATATACCAGTTTCACCTTGAATATGACCTGGCTTCAAAGTTGAAGTGTCATTCATTTTGCAGCTCCATCAGCTATAAAATTAAATCCTGCACTCATTTCTAATACTCTAGCTGTACTAATCAAGCCAGCTTCATCAAAAGAATTTGCAATCAATTGTATACCAATTGGTAATCCAGATTTATCTAGGCCAACTGGCAAAGAAATTCCAGGCAATCCAGCCAAGCTTGCTGGTACTGTAAAAATATCATTTAGATACATAGTTAGTGGATCTTGTTTTTTACCTAATTCGAAAGAAGTTGTTGGTGTTGAAGGGGTTAAAATATAATCTACTTTTTTGTAAACGTTCTCAAAATCTTCTTTTATCAATCTTCTTACTTTTTGAGCTTTTAGATAATATGCGTCATAATATCCTGAAGATAAAACATAAGTACCTATCATTATCCTTCTTTTAACTTCATCGCCAAAGCCATTTCCACGAGTTAATTCATACATTTCATCTAAACTAGAAGCTTCCTGTCTTGCGCCGTATCTAACGCCATCATATCGAGCTAAATTACTTGAGGCTTCAGCGGGAGCAATAATATAATAAGCAGGCAGAGCGTATTTAGTATGAGGCAACGAAACTGGAATTATCTCAGCTCCTTCATCTCTTAACCAATCAATTGATTTCTCATAAAATTTTACAATATCTTCAGAAATACCATCTTGTGTGTATTCTTTTGGTATGCCTATTTTTTTTCCTTTTATGCCTTTATCCAAATAATCCATTAAGTCTGGCATTTTTAAATTTGCTGATGTGGAGTCTTTTTGGTCATAACCAGCCATAGAATTTAACATTAAAGCAGCATCACTCACTGTTCTAGTTAGTGGACCTGCCTGATCTAAGGAAGAAGAAAATGCTACAATTCCCCATCTTGAACACCTTCCATATGTAGGCTTTAAACCAGTTATACCACAAAACGCTGCTGGTTGCCTTATTGATCCACCTGTATCTGTACCTGTTGCTGCCAAAGCGGACCTTGCAGCAACCGCTGCGGCTGATCCACCTGAAGAACCACCTGGAGACATTTTTTTATTTTTCAACCATGGGTTGATTACATTACCTTTAGCTGCAGTTTCATTACTAGAACCCATTGCAAATTCATCACACGATAATTTTCCAAGAATAACTGCACCATCATTCCATAGATTCTGAGTTACTGTACTTTCATAAGTAGGTATAAAATTTTCTAAAATTTTTGAAGACGCAGTTGTTTTTATGTCTTTGGTGCAAAACATGTCTTTAATTCCTATGGGAATTCCCTCTAGAGGTCTTGCCGTACCATCAATCAATTTTTTGTCTGATTCTTTTGCCATACTTATGGCCTTATCCTCTACTATTTCAAGATAAGCACCTAATGAACATGTATCACTGATAGATTTCAAATAAGCTTTCGTTAATTCTAATGACGAAATCTCTTTATTTTTTAGAGCTTTAGAGGCCTCAACTAAATTTAAATCAAGTAATTCAGACATTATTTAATAACCTTATTCAATAACCTTTGGAACAACAAAAAAGCCACTAGAGCTTTCAGGAGCATTTTTTAAAACTAAATCTTCAATATTACCATCATTTACATCATCACTCCTAAGTGGCAACTTATGTCCTGTTACAGAAGCTAATGGCTCTACATTAGAGGTATCTACTTCATCAAGCTGTGCAACAAAGCCTAAAATATTATTTAAATCATTAGTAAGACTTTCTTTATTTCCTTCTGGAATATCTAAACGAGAAAGCCGAGCTATTTTATTTACAGTAGGAACATCTACAATTGTATCTTTGTTAGGCATGTTCAACCCTATATTAAATTGATAAATTTTATTTTATATGAAAGTCTGTTAGCATCAATTATGCCTATCTTCAAGCCTGATGAATTTTTGTTAAATATTTTGCCTAAAAAAAGACTGTTAGGAATTGACCATGGCACTAAAACATTAGGCATTGCAATAAGTAACTCCGATATGACAGTTGCTTCACCAATAAAAACTATAAAAAGAGACAAACTCAAATCCGATTTAAGTAAATTGATTTCAATTTTTGATGAATACGATATTACAGGATTAGTAGTGGGCTGGCCACTCAATATGGATGGAAGTGTAGGTCCTAGATGCGACTCAGTAAGAGATTTTACAAACAGTGTTTTAAAAAAGAGAGATCTTCCAGTTTTATTACAAGACGAAAGAATGTCCACAATGGCTATTGAAAAGCCAATGATTACAGCAGATATGACAAGAAAACAAAGAAGTTTAAGAACTGATAAACTGGCAGCTTGTTGGATTTTGCAAACTGCACTAGACGTATTAAAAAAAAAGATGTAGTAAGATATTTTTAATGAATAATATATTTAAAAATAATCCTGAATTTAATAAATCTTCCCCTGTAAAATTATCATCTCATCACCTTTTAGCAATAGAAGGAATGCAAAAAACTGAAATTCAGAAACTACTTGATAGAGCTGACTATTTTGCAAATTTAGATAAACATGCCGACACTAAATATCTGTCTGGATATGTGGTACTAAATGTCTTTTTTGAAAATTCAACTCGTACTAGAGTTTCATTTGAACTTGCAGCTAGAAGACTTGGAGCAGAAGTAATTAATATTTCTCTAATTAACTCATCTATAAAAAAAGGAGAAAGCTTATTAGATACCGCTAGTACTTTAAACGCAATGAAACCTGATTTATTGATAGTGAGACATCCCCATAGTGGTGC
>Ga0208878_1000482_pt1 | contig 13753 bp, 11 predicted proteins | sample Knorr_S15_td_Sur_FD_185600 | JGI IMG/M metagenome (GOLD analysis project Ga0208878, IMG submission 185600) | Marine microbial communities from Southern Atlantic Ocean transect - Knorr_S15_td_SurfaceA_ad_5m_LV_A (SPAdes) (version 2) | ecosystem: Environmental > Aquatic > Marine > Oceanic | place...
ACAAATTTACTGGTATCGTTTTTATAATTAGTTCTTTTTATTTATTAACTTTGTAATGGAATCTGGCCCAAAAACATCTGCTCAATTATTTAGTGATATTTTGAAGCTTCAAAATAAAGGTTCACTTCCTCCTGTAGATGATTGGAACCCTCCTTTATGTGAAAACGTTCAGATGAAAATATCCAGAGATGGAAAATGGTATTTTATGGATTCCCCTATAGGCCGTGAAAAAATGGTTAGTTTATTTAGTACGGTTCTTAGATTCGATGAGGATGGAAATTACTACCTTGTTACCCCGGTAGAAAAAATTAAGATTGAAGTTGAAGATAAGCCATTCGTTATCGTTACCTACCAAAAAGAAATTAAAAACGATAAAGAAGTGTTTTTGTTCAAGACCAATGTTGGCGATATCGTACTTTTAGATACATTAGATAAGTTAAGAGTTGAAATTGATAAAAATACACAAGAACCTTCACCATATCTAAAGGTAAGAAAAAACTTAGAAGGGCTGATCAGTAGGAATGTTTTTTATCAATTAGTGGACGAATCCTATGAGAGGGATAAAGAATTATTTATTAAAAGTAACGATAAAGAATTTTTGCTTGGAAGATTGGACTGACTACATATTTGGATAGTTTGGACCACCCATACCTTCCGGGGTTATCCAAACTATATTTTGGCTTGGATCTTTGATGTCACAAGTTTTACAATGAACACAATTCTGAGCATTAATTTGAAATTTGTGTTCTCCGTCTTTCTCTACAACCTCATAGACACCAGCAGGACAATATCTTTGAGCTGGCTCATCATAAGTCGGTAGATTAACATTAATGGGAATAGAGGAATCTTTGAGTGTTAGGTGACAGGGTTGATCCTCTTCATGATTGGTATTTGAAAGAAAAACAGAAGATAGTTTATCGAAGCTAATTTTTCCATCGGGTTTTGGATAATCAATTTTTTCACACTCGCTTGCTTTTTTCATGCATGCATAGTCAGGTGTTTTATGAGTTAATGTGAATGGATAACGACCTCTAAATAAGAATTGCTCGATAGCCATTAAAATACCTCCAATCCACGTTCCATATTTATGGAGAAGAGGTGTCATATTTCTGGATTTATATAAATCAGTTTGTATCCAAGATGAATCAAATTTTTCTTCATAAGTTTCTAAATCAGTATCTAAATTATTATCCTGAATTGCATCAAATACTGTTTCTGCAGCAAGCATTCCAGACTTCATTGCCGTGTGAGTTCCTTTAATCTTTGTGAAAACGAGTGTTCCAGCATTATCTCCGACAATAAGTCCGCCAGGAAAAGTCATTTTTGGCCTAGATTGATATCCTCCTTTGATGAGGGCTCTAGCTCCATAAGCTACTCTTGTGCCATTTTCCAGGATCTTTTTTATATCTTTATGTTGTTTCCATTGCTGGAATTCATCAAACGGACTTAAATGTGGATTTGAATAATCGAGTGGAACAACTAGACCTATATAGACCTGATTATTTTCTCCATGGTAAAAATATGAACCAGCTTTTGATTTACTCGGCCAACCAAAAGTATGCATCACGGTACCTTCTGAATGTACTTCAGCTGGGACATCCCATACTTCTTTGAATCCAATACCGTAATGTTGAGGATCTTTATCTTTATCTAGCTCATATTTTGCAATAAGTTTTTTCCCTAAGTGACCTCTACATCCTTCTGCAAATATTGTGTACTTAGCTCTTAATTCCATAGAGGGTTGGTAAGAAGCTTTTTTCTCACCGTCTTTAGATATTCCCATTTCACCGGTAAGAATTCCTTTAACAACATCGTTTTCTAAGATCACATCCGCAGCTGTAAATCCTGGAAATATCTCCACTCCTAAATTTTCTGCCTGAGTACCAAGCCATCTACATAAGTTAGCCAGACTCATCACATAGTTGCCATGATTATTGAAATTAGGCATTAAAAAAGAGGGAAAAGGAATGTTGAATGATAAATTTTCGTTAATCAGGAATTTCACAACATCTTTTGTTGCTGGGGAATTCAAAGGAGCTCCTTTTTCTTTCCAATCAGGAATAAGCTCATCAAGAGCTCTTGGCTCAAAACAGTTCCCAGACAATATGTGTGCTCCTATTTCAGAGCCTTTTTCAATAAGACATACGCTTAATTCTGCATTTTTTTCAGCAGCTAATTGTTTTAACTTAATTGCAGTGGATAGGCCAGATGGACCTCCACCTACGACAACGACATCATATTCCATGACGTCTCTTTCAACTTGATTTTCTTCCATACCTACTAATCTATGGGAGTATTCTAAAGACTTACTTTCAAGTAGCAAATCCTTTAGAATATGTAGTTCTTGTAATATTCCGCCTTAACACTATATAAAAATTATGAAAATTTTAGTTCCAATAAAGAGAGTTGTTGATTACAACGTTAAAGTTCGGCCAAAAGCTGATGAATCGGGCGTTGACTTAAATAATGTAAAAATGGCTATTAATCCATTTTGCGAGATTGCTGTAGAAGAAGCTGTCAGATTAAAAGAAGGAGGCACTGCTACTGAGATAATTGCTGTGACAGTAGGGTCTTCAGCTTCTCAAGAACAATTAAGAACTGCCTTAGCCCTCGGTGCCGACAGAGCTATTTTGGTAGAAACTGACATTGAGGTTGAACCTTTAGCTATTGCAAAACTTTTAAAAGGAGTTGTTGAAAAAGAGTCTCCAGACTTAGTAATACTGGGTAAGCAAGCTATAGATGGTGATAATAACCAAACCTCTCAAATGTTGGCAGCTCTTACTGGGTATGCTCAAGCAACATTTGCCTCTGAATTAAAAATTGAAGGAGAAAAGGCTCTTGTAACGAGAGAAGTTGATGGTGGTTTGCAAACAATTTCTGTCAATCTTCCTTGTATAGTATCTACAGACTTAAGGTTGAACGAACCAAGATATGCTTCTTTACCGAATATTATGAAGGCAAAGCAAAAACCTCTCGATGTAATAGAGGCTGGATCTTTAGGAGTAGATATTGAGCCAAGGAATAAAACTTTAAAAGTTTCTCCTCCTCCAGTTAGAGAAGCTGGAATAATTGTAGAAACTGTAGATGATTTAGTAGATAAACTTAAAAATGAAGCAAAGGTAATAACATGAGCATACTTGTAATAGCTGAACACGATAACGAAGAAATTAAAGCATCAACTAATAATGTTGTAACTGCTGCAACTAATCTGGAAGGGGATATTCACGTTCTTGTTGCCGGATCAAATTGTTCTGGAGCAAAAGATCAAGCTGCAAAAATATCCGGAGTAGCAAAGGTATTAGTAGCAGATTCTGCAGAATACGAGCATTGTCTTGCTGAGAATATTGCAGACTTAATTGTTGCAATTTCTGCTGACTATAGTCACATCCTTTCCCCAGCAACAACTAATGGTAAAAATTACATGCCAAGAGTTTCCGCTCTTTTGGATGTTGCTCAAATATCTGATATCACCGCAATTGAGTCTAGCGATACTTTCGAAAGACCAATTTATGCTGGAAATTGTATTGCGACCGTTCAAAACAGTGATTCAAAGAAAGTTATCACTGTTAGAACAACTGCTTTTGATGCTGCACAAAATGATGGAAGTGCTGAGGTTGTTGATCTTCAAGAAAGCCATAACCTTGGAATATCAGAGTTCATAAAAGAAGAAATTGCTGAGTCAGATAGACCTGAATTAACTTCTGCAGATGTAATTATTTCTGGTGGCAGAGGCATGCAAAATGGAGATAATTTTAAAATTCTGGAATCTGTAGCTGATAAATTAGGTGCTGCTATAGGTGCTTCAAGAGCAGCAGTAGATTCTGGTTTTGTTCCGAATGATTACCAAGTTGGACAAACAGGAAAAATTGTTGCACCAAACCTATACATAGCCGTTGGAATATCAGGAGCTATTCAACATTTAGCAGGAATGAAGGACAGTAAAGTTATCGTAGCGATTAATAAAGATGAGGACGCACCTATATTTCAAGTTGCAGATTATGGGCTGGTTGCTGACTTATTTACAGCTGTCCCTGAACTTGATGCAAAACTTTAATGTCAAATATTGTTGAAATCACAGAGGGCGCAGAAGAATATTTAGGTAATCTTCTAAAAGATTCTGAAGAAAAAGACACGAACATAAGAATCTTTGTTTCCGATCCTGGTTCAAATAGGGCAGAAACTTGCATAGTTTATTGCAAACCAGGCGAACAAGACCCAACTGATTTTTCTCAAACCTATAAATCATTTAATGTTTTTCTAGACGAGAAAAGTCTTCCATACCTAGAGGATGCTAAAGTTGATTACCATCCAGATAAATTTGGAGGTCAACTGACAATTAGAGCACCGAAATCAAAAACTCCATTTTTATCGGATGAAAGCTCCATTGAAGACAAGATTAATTTTTATTTACATAGTGAAATTAATCCTGCATTAGCATCGCACGGAGGAGAGGTTAGTCTGGTTGAAGTTCTTGATGACAATAAAGCGGTTCTTCAATTCGGTGGCGGTTGTCAGGGTTGCAGCATGATTGACGTCACGCTAAAAGATGGCGTTGAAAAAACTCTTATAGAAAATGTACCTGAAATTACCGGAATCATAGATTCAACTGATCATTCACATACAGAAAACGCTTATTTTAAATAATCATGCCTGAAAAGAATGTCTCATATGTTTTCAATGACACTGAGACAACGGGTTTAAACATCAATTTTTCTCAAATTATCCAAATTGGGTCAATTTTAACGTCTGAAAATTTTGATCAAATTGATACTATTGATGATGAATGTCAAATTTTGCCATGGATAGTTCCAGATCCGGGAGCTTATTTCACTCATAAAAAGATTTCTACTCTTAATTCAAATTGCAACAAGACTCATTACGATCTGATAAAAGAGATCCACTCAACTTGGCTGCAATGGTCAGATTCTTCGAATTTGGTTCACATAACCTATAACGGTCACAAGTTTGATGAGGAATTGCTTAGACGACAATTCTATTGGTATTTATTGGATCCATATATAACTAATACAAATAATAATGGTAGAGCAGATATGTATGTATTGTTTCAGTTATTAGCAAACTTTTATTCTGATGAAATTAAAACAGGTAAAAATGAAAATGGTGATTTAAGCCTCAAACTGAGTGATTTAGCAGAAGCAAATGGTATTTCTGCTGAAGGAGCACATGATGCTTTAGAGGACTGTATCTTGATGGTTGAACTTGGAAAAATTATTAAGGACAAGGCTCCCGAAGCATGGAAAATTTTCATTCAAGGTTCATCTAAGAAAGGAAACTTAGATATATTAAGATCTGAAAAATTTTGCCTATTAGGTGAGGTGTTACGCAGAAATAAATACGTTTATCCTATCTACCCATGCGGACAAAATAATTCGAATCAAAATCAAATAATTGTTTGTGATTTATATTTCAATCCAGAAGAATTATTTAAACTTAAGGATCATGAACTTTTAGAACAATTAGGAACTCAAGGCGGAGCTTTCAAATTAGTTTCAATAAATAAAAGCATGCCAGTTACTCCGTTAAGCAGTATCTCTAAACCTTCATCATATCTTGATTTATCAATCAAAGAATTAACGAGAAGGGCAAACTTATTAAAAGAAAATTTCGAATTTTCAGAAAGACTCTCCGAACTTTTAATAAAAAAACAAAAAAGTTATCCGCCTCCAAAATATGTAGATCAAGCAATATATGAAAGGTTTCCTAGTGATTCAGATAGGCTTTGGATGGAAAAATTTCATATTTCAACTTGGCAAGATAAAACAAAATTAAAGGAAGGATTTGAAGACAGCAGATACAGAGAATTAGCATCTAGAATTATAGCTTTAGAGAAACCCGATTTATTATCTGACGATGAAAATGAAGATTTTTCTCAATTTATTAACGAACGATTATTCACAAAAGGACCTTGGCTAAATTTAAGTCAAGCTATACAAAAATTAGAAAAATACGATTCGGATGACTCAGATCATTTAAAGATCAAAAGCGCACTTAAAGAACATCTTCAGAACTTAGAAAAAACTAACTCGGCTTAGTTATTAAAAGAAGTAATCCAAATTTTGGATGATCAAAATAATTAATTTCTCCTGATCTAAGTCTTCTAGATTCTTTTAATTGGAAAATAGGCATTAGCTCTTCTTCTTGTAAATTTGGCAGACTTTTCTTTTGTAATTCTAGGCCTGTATTATTGAATAAATAACCTTCTATATTTGGATTAGTATTATCTAATTCTTCGATACTTAAGATTTCATCTTCTTGGATTTTTTCTGCTAAAAAAATCTCGATATCAGTGTGCAAATATCTTCCTTTGTAAGGTCTTAAAAAACCATAAATCCTTGAACCTCTTTCAATACTTGAATCAATAAAGATTTCAAATGAATTATCTTTTGTTGGTATAGGTTGATACCAAGATTGTTCCCCAATGAATCTAAAGTATCTACTTCTCCTAATGAGATCCTTAAATTCTTTCATTAAATTATCGTCTCTTTTGTCTATCTGAAATATTTCTCTAGGAAACTCTCTTTTTCGAGTGATTATATTTTTTTCTATAGTCTTTTTTTGTGTTTCTTTCTTAATAAAAGGAATATCAATGGATTGGTTTTCTTTAGGAATTTCAAAATTTGTAGGGACGATATCTAAATTTGGATATTGGAATTCATTAAGAGCAACAAAAAATCTTTCAAAATTTACTTCTGGATTCTGAAAGTTTTCTTTTAAGTCCTCATCTTTTAAATACTTAATAAAAATTAAGTCAATTCTGTACTCATCATCGCTAAGAAAATCAACATCCAATTGATTTCGCTCAACCGAAATCAGATTAAAAGATAACAAAAGAATAAAAAAATTAGCTAGCTTCATCTAATTTTAGGTTGGATATTATGGTCGAGAATGTATCTTGTAAAAATAAAATTGAATTATCTTCTTGAGGATTAAAAACTAATACATTGTTAGTTTTATTATCAGCCAGGATCGGAGATTCGGAATCAAACGTACATTCAATTCTTTTATTTGTACCTATTATTCTTTTAATCATCAGCGGCATAGAAATAATCTTTAGTTTGGTCAGTTCTATAAGGTTTTGGAAAGTTGTTGAAAAAGGACCGAATCTATCAACAATTTCATCTTTTAAAATTTCCAATTCACCCAGTGTTTTACATTCTGCTAATCTTTTATACATTTCTAGTCTAAGCTCAGCTTGAGGAAGATAGTCGTTCTCTATATATGCTGGAACGTTCAAATTAATTGATGTATCTATGATTTTATCCTCAGGCATACCTTTCAATAAATGTTTAGCTTTTTTTATCATTTCACTAAAAAGATTTAAACCAACATCATGAACTAAACCGCTTTGCTTTTCTCCTAAGATTTCTCCTGCACCTCTTATTTCAAGATCCCTCATTGCTAAGGCTAGCCCAGCATTAAAGGAATCCGTTGATTGCAAAGCTGTGATTCTATCTTTTGCTTTACCTTTTATATCTTTGAATTCATTGGTAAAAAAATATGCATATGCCTGTGTCGGAGATCTACCAACTCTTCCTCTTAATTGATGAAGTTGGGATAAGCCAAAATTATCTGCATCTTTCACTATAAGTGTATTTGCGTTGGGAATATCTATTCCGCTTTCTATAATAGTTGTACAGACAAGGACATCAATATTTCCTTCTTTAAAATTATCTAATATTTCCTTTATCTTGAGTGGATCCATTTGACCATGAACAATATCAATATTTTTTTCAGGAAATATTTGAGTTAATTTATATTTTTCCTCTTCTAATTTATGGATTCTATTGCAGACATAAAATGTTTGCCCACCTCTTAATGTTTCACGCCGTATTGCTTCTTTGATGAAAGACTTTGATTCTCTTGAAACAATTGTTTCAACCGGTTTTCTTCCATGAGGGGGAGATGCAATGATAGAAAAATCTTTTAAGTCAGTTAAGGCTAGATTTAATGTACGTGGAATAGGCGTCGCTGATAAATACATGACATCTATTTGTGCCTTTAATGATTTAATTTTTTCCTTTTGTTTAACTCCAAATTTATGTTCCTCATCAATTATCAAAAGACCAACATTATTAAAATCTAATTTATTGTTCATTAATGCATGAGTGCCAATCACAATTAGGTTAGGCTGATTTAAGATCTTTAAGTAAACATCTTTTTTTTCTTGAGTGGATAGATTTCTAGTTAATAAAACCACATCAACGTCGTATTCAGAAAATCTTTTTGTAAAGGTTTCATAGTGTTGCTCCGCAAGAATAGTAGTGGGGACCATCAAACAAACTTGAAAACCATTCATGTAAGAAATATACGAAGCTCTCAATGCCATCTCCGTCTTACCGAAACCAACTTCACCGCAAATTAATCGATCCATCATTTTGGGAGAATTGAAATCGTTTATCAGAGAGTGAGAACATTTAAGCTGATCTGGTGTGAGTTCATATGGAAAATTTTCAATAAATTTTTGAAAACCCTCTTTATTTATCTCCAATGGAGATCTTTTATAATTTGATCTTTTAGCTTCTGATTCTATTAATTCAGCAGCAAAATCATATGCTTTTTCAAACGTCTTTTGTTTTTTCTGATTCCATTTACTCTTTCTTATTGAGTCTAATTTTATCTCGTCCATTCCAATATAAGCCGAAAGCAAATTCATAGAGTGAACAGGCAAATATATTAAATCTCCTTGATCAAATTCAATGATCAAACATTCCGTATTGTTTAATTTTTTCAATCCTCTGTAAATTCCAATTCCATGATCTAAATGAACTACTTTAGAATCAATTTCAAAAGCAATATTTTCTGTTATCGAGAATCTTTCATAGGAGTAATCGTCTTTTGTATCTATTTCATCTTTATTTTTCTGGATATTTAAAATTAAATTCTCAGAACTTAATGAAGAAATTTCATCCAATGAATTAAATAAAATTTCAGGGGGGAGGGGAGGCCTGTCTAGGTCTAATTTAAAGTCTTCATATCTCTCATTAATTAAGTCCCAGTATTCCGATAGATATTTTTTTGCCTCATTGATATAGATAAGTTTGTAATTTTTAAAATAATCTTTAAAAAATGTTCTTTCATAAAAAAACAAAGGTAAATAATGTTCTAGTCCCTCCAAATTTTTACCTTTCAAAATACTATCGAATACTGGCCCGTCTGACTGAAATGTATTTCTCCAGTTTTTTTTAAAGATATCAATCGATTCGTTTGTTAATTCGTATCCTTTAGCTGCAATACACTTATATGAATCAATTTCTTTGAATGTAATTTGATCTTCATTTTTGAAATACTTTATTGATATGACCTCATCATCAAAAAGATCAATTCTAATTGGTAGTTTTGAATTACTTGGAAAGATATCTATTACAGAACCTCTAACTGCGTATTGCCCATTCTTTACGACTAAATCTGCTCTTTCGTATCCGGAGTTAATTAAAAATTTTATTAATCTTTTTAAGTCAATTTGTTGATTTTTTGATATTTCGAATGTTTTTTCAAAAATATACTTTTTATCAAATAAAGGTTGAATGATTGATGATGCAGTACAGGCAAGGCTAACTTCATCCTCTATTAATGATCTAAGAGTTTCAATACGCTTACCTAAAAGCGATGGATCAGGAGAAAAATTATCATAAGGAAGAATTTCAAGATCTGTTAAAACTTCTAGATCTTCAAAAAAAGAAGGATTAGATACTTTATACCTCTCCAATTGGTATTTGCTTTCAAAAATTATTATATTTTTTTGATCTAAATTCATTAGTTTCTGCTTATTAAGATCCAGCTACATTGTGTATAATGACGTCGTCTATTTTGCCCTAAACTACAGAGGTGTTTTAATGAATTTATCATTTTCTAAAGAAGATCAAGAATTTCAACAAGAGGTTAGAAGTTTTATTGAGCAGAATTATCCTTCTGAAATTAAAGAGAAGCAAGATCAAGGTATTCCTTTAAGTAAAGAAGATACTGTTAAATGGCATAAAATCTTAAATGACAAAGGTTGGCTAGCAGTAAATTGGCCTGAGGAACTTGGCGGCACTGGATGGACAATTACTCAAAAACATATATTTCAAAATGAATTAGCTGCAGCTAATACACCTACGCTAATGCCTTTTGGTGTAAACATGTGTGGGCCAGTAATTTATACTTTTGGTTCCGATGAACAAAAGGAATTTCATCTTCCAAAAATCCTTAATGGAGATATTTGGTGGTGTCAGGGTTACTCTGAGCCAGGATCGGGATCTGATTTAGCTTCCCTGAAGACAAAAGCAGAAAAAAAAGGTGACGTTTACGTAGTTAATGGCGCTAAAACCTGGACAACTTTAGCTCAACATGCTGACTGGATTTTTTGTTTAGTAAGAACAGATGGCAGTGGAAAAAAACAAGAAGGTATAAGTTTCTTGTTGATAGACATGAAGACTCCTGGGGTAGAAGTCAAACCTATTATAACTATCGATGGAACTCATGAAGTAAACATGGTCTATTTTGATAATGTTGAAGTTCCTGTAACCAATTTAGTTGGTGAAGAAGGGTTTGGATGGAGCATTGCTAAATTCCTTTTAGCTCATGAAAGAACTGGTATTGCTGGGATACCTTCACTAAAAAGGGAACTAGATAGATTGAGAGACATCACTACTCAAATTCAAGTAGGTGAGGGATCTTTAAAAGATGATGCAATGTTCATGTCCAAGCTTGATAGATTAGAAATCAAATTAACTGCGGCTGAATATACTGAACTAAGAACTCTTGCTGCAATGTCAGCAGGAGGTCATCCTGGACCAGAATCATCAATCCTAAAAATTCTAGGAACTGATCTTCAACAAGAATTATCTGATTTATTCGTTGAAGCGGTAGGTTACTATGCTCATCCTTTTATGACCGAAGAAGATTTGGCTTCAAATGAATCAAGAATTGGTCCTGACTTTGCTGCACCAGTCATGCCTCATTACTTAAATTACAGAAAAGTATCTATTTACGGTGGTAGTAATGAAATTCAAAGGAATGTAATTGCTAAAGCAGTTTTAGGTTTATAAGTAAATCAGGAAAGAGATATGGATTTTTCATTAACAGAAGAACAACAGCTTCTTCAAGACAGTATCAATCAATTTATTGAAAGAGAATATACTTTTGACGATAGAAAGAAATTCTTAGATTCTGAAAAAGGTTTCAATGAAGAAAATTGGAAAACTTTTGGGAGTTTAGGCTGGTTAGGAATGCCATTCTCTGAAGACGACGGCGGTTATAACGGTGGTCCAGTTGACGTGATGGTAATCATGGAGAATTTAGGTAAAGGTCTCATTGTAGAACCATATGTTCCTTCAATTTTATTGTCAGGAAAAATTCTTGCAGATTTAGGTTCCGATGATCAAAAATCAAATTATTTACATCCAATGATAAGTGGAGAAAAAATAATTTCTTTTGCTTACATAGAACCTCAAAGTCGATTTAATTTATCGGATTGTTTAACCAAAGCTACTGTATCCGATGATGGCTATGTCTTAGATGGTTATAAAGCATTGGTTCATAATGCATCTGCTTCAGATACTTTGATCGTTTCTGCTAGAACTTCGGGCAATCAATGCGATGAAAAAGGTATTTCTCTTTTTCTGGTAGATGCAAATGCTAATGGAGTTTCCCTTAGAAATTACTCAACCATTGATGGTGGTAAAGCATCTGAATTGACTCTTGAGAATGTGACAGTTTCTAAGGACTCATTGCTAGGAGAAATAGATGAAGGTTTTTCTACAATTGATAACGCTATAGATCTTGCTACTTTAGGTATATGTGCAGAGGCAGTTGGTATCATGGGTAAAATGAACGAAATGACTCTTGAATACACCAAAACCAGAGAGCAATTCGAACAAAAACTAAGTCAGTTTCAAGCCCTTCAGCATCGAATGGTTGATAATTTTATGCATTATGAACAATCTAAATCCTTGTTAGTAATGTGTGCCGCAAAGATGAATGACAATACTGAAGATAAAAAGAAAGCATTAGCCTCATTAAAATATCAAATTGGACTGTCTGGCAAACACATTGGTGAAGAATCAATTCAACTTCACGGGGGAATGGGAGTGACTGATGAGATGCATATTGGTCATTATTTTAAAAGATTAACCACTATAAGAACTTTATACGGAAATTCTGATTACCATTTAAGCAACTACGCATCTTTATAGATTCAATATAGATGGCATCTACAAAATCTGATCAAAATCCAGATAAGAGAGATAGATCCAAGCCAGAAGACTATCTTTCCGATTGGATTAAAAGACAATCTCTAGTAGAGAAGATGATTCCTATGATTGGAAATCTCCATAGGGAACAAAACGTTAGAATTTTACTTTACGGCAACCCTTTAATTACCCTCTCTGTGTCTCAAATTATGCAAGAACATAGATTGGTTAGAGAAACAGAAAAAAATGAACTCAGTGAATTTGAAACATTTGAAGTTATAAACATACTTAAGGACCTTGATCTGGGTCCATGCGAAATTGATGTAGGGATTATCGCAGCAGGTCACATGTTCGATTCTAAATCTTTATCTCTTGAAGAATTTGTTAAAGAACAAGTTGCTGATGCAATTGGTAATAAAAACCCTGTTCTTCAGAAACCTCAAGACTTAGTTCTTTTTGGATTTGGAAGAATTGGGAGACTAATTACTAGGCTTTTACTAGAGGATACTGGATCAGGAGAAACTTTATCGCTGAAAGCTGTCGTTGTCAGAAAAAAAAGTGATGATGACCTCTTTAAAAGAGCCGAATTAATGAGAAGAGATTCTGTTCATGGAAATTTCAAAGGAACTATCAGGGTAGATTTAGATGAATATGGATTAGTAATTAATGGAAATCTTATTAAATTTATTGATGGAGATTCATCTAGCATTGATTATAAAAAGTATGGAATTGATAACGCTGTAATTATTGATAATTCAGGAGTCTGGAGAGATGAGAAAGGTTTATCTGCTCATTTAAAATCTAAAGGAGCAAATAAAGTTTTGTTAACTGCTCCTACCAAATCTCCACTAAAAAATATTGTTTATGGTGTCAATGAAAATGACCTAGATGATAAGGATAAGATTGTAGGTGCCGCTTCATGCACAACGAATGCAATAGTTCCTCTTTTAAAAGCTCTCGACGATGATTACGGAATCTCGAATGGACATGTTGAAACAATTCATTCATACACTAATGATCAAAACCTAATTGATAATTTTCATTCAAAATCTAGAAGAGGAAGAAGTGCTGCTTTGAATATGGTGATTACAGAAACAGGAGCTGCCTCTGCTGTAAGTCAGATTCTTCCAAATTTAAAAGGTAAATTAACGGCAAACGCAATAAGAGTTCCTACTCCAAATGTTTCATTGGCAATTCTTAAACTTTCCTTGAATAAATCTTTGAGCGATAAAGAGGCTGCTAATGAATATTTCAGAAAATTAGCATTTCACTCAATATACAAAGACCAAATAGATTTTACGAATTCTTCAGAAATCGTATCTTCTGATTTAGTTGGAAGTAGGTACGCTTGTGTTATTGATTCTGAAGCAACTATCTGCGACGACAAACAGGTAGTAATTTACGCCTGGTATGACAATGAATTAGGTTACTGCGTCCAACTCCTGAGAGTTATTAAAAGTCTTGCAGGAATTAAATATAATCGCCTCCCTTACTTTTTGTAATGAGAAATATCACCATATCCAAAGGTTTAGATATTCCTATTTCCGGAGAAGTTACTGATT
>Ga0208878_1000483_pt1 | contig 13751 bp, 23 predicted proteins | sample Knorr_S15_td_Sur_FD_185600 | JGI IMG/M metagenome (GOLD analysis project Ga0208878, IMG submission 185600) | Marine microbial communities from Southern Atlantic Ocean transect - Knorr_S15_td_SurfaceA_ad_5m_LV_A (SPAdes) (version 2) | ecosystem: Environmental > Aquatic > Marine > Oceanic | place...
CGTTTGACATATATATATTCTATAATACTTTTTTCCATTTCATGTTATCAATTTGAAGTTTATTGAAATCAAAGGTGCAAAAGCACACAACTTAAAGAACATCTCTCTGAAAATACCGAGAGATAAACTTACGGTTATTACTGGTTTATCAGGCTCAGGCAAGTCATCTTTAGCGTTCGATACTATTTATGCTGAGGGTCAAAGAAGATATGTGGAATCCTTATCAACTTATGCAAGACAGTTCTTATCCGTCATGGATAAGGCAGATTTAGAATCTATAGAAGGATTATCTCCGTCAATTTCTATTCAACAAAAATCAACCTCTCATAATCCTAGATCAACTGTTGGGACAATTACTGAAATACATGATTATTTGAGACTGCTATTTGCAAGAGTTGGCATTCCTAAATGTCCTGATCATGGACTTGAATTAAATGCAAAGCCAGTTGTGGCTATGGTTGCAGACACAATCAAGAAGGAAATGGGTCAGAAAATCTCTGTTTTTTCTCCAATAATAATGGATGGCAAAGGAGAACACATTGAGTTATTGAGTCAATTAATGGCTGAAGGTTTCAGCAAAGTTAGAGTTGATAGCCAGATATATGCCATAAATAAAGTTCCTCTCTTAGAAAAAAATAAAAAACATAATATTTCAGTTCTTGTAGATCAATTATTAGTTGATGAATCTGACGACTGTAGACAAAGACTGACAGAATCTATTGAAACTGCTCTGCGATTCTCTCAAGGAAGTGTAGATATTGCATCAAGTGAAAATGAATACAGACTTTCTAATAAACATTCCTGCCCAAAATGTAATTTTTCCGTTCAAGAACTTGAGCCAAAAATATTTTCTTTTAATAACCCAAGTGGAGCATGTGAAGAATGCGATGGACTTGGAGTAAATAGTTATTTTGATGAAGATAAAATAATCAAGTATAAGAATCTAAGTATCTCGCAAGGCTGTATAGAGCCATGGAATACACCCTATTATCAGAGCAAACTAATTGGATTATTAGAACACCTTAATGAAGACATTAATAAATCTTGGGATAATTTGAAGGAGGCTACAAAAAAAACTATTTTGTGGGGCTCAAACAAAGATATATCTTTTAAAGATTTATCAACTCAAAAAATAGTTACAGAAAAATTTGAAGGTGTTGTTCCTTCATTAAAAAGACAATACGAGCGAACTGACTCATACTTCATTCGCGAAAAAATTAGCTCATATATTTCTGAAAAAACTTGTGAAACTTGCAATGGTGAAAGGCTTAATGCAATCTCAAGAAATGTTTTTGTTGATGGAATGAGTTTGCCTGAAATAAGTGGCTTAAAAATAAATGACGCAAACGACATTATTAAAAACCTTAATTTAGAAGGTAATAAATTTGAAATAGCTGAAAAAATTAGTAGAGAGATTACAACTAGATTGTCATTTTTAATAGATGTAGGGTTAGATTATTTAAATCTATCAAGAGGAGCTAACACGTTATCAGGTGGTGAAGCTCAAAGGATTCGTTTGGCAAGTCAAATTGGGTCAGGTCTCGTAGGGGTAATATATGTTTTAGATGAACCGTCAATAGGCTTACACCAAAGAGATAATCAAAAGCTAATAAGCACTTTAATTAAGCTTAGAGATTTAGGAAATACAGTAATCGTAGTTGAGCATGATGAAGAAATGATTCGCTCAGCTGACCACATAATTGATCTTGGTGCAGGTGCTGGTATCCATGGAGGATCAATTGTTGCAGAAGGAGATCTTAATAAGATTACATCTTCAAAAAAATCTATAACTGCACAGTACCTAAGAAAAGAGAAAGAAATAAATTTAAAGACTATTGAAAGAAAAGACAGCAATAATTCTATATATATTTCTGGAGCAAAAACAAATAATTTAAACGACATAAATATTGATATTCCATTAAACAAATTAGTAGCAATAACTGGGGTTTCTGGTTCTGGCAAATCATCTTTAATAAACCACACTTTAATACCTGGAGTTAATTCAAAATTAAATAGCTCAAAAGTTCCTGAAAAAACCGAATATAAAAAAATTTTGGGGGAGGAAAACATTGATAAACTAATCTCTATAGATCAAAGTCCTATTGGTAAAACTCCAAGATCAAATCCTGCAACCTATACTGGATTATTTACTTTCATTAGAGAGATTTTTGCAAACACTGCTGAATCGAGAACAAGAGGCTATAAGCCTGGTAGATTTAGCTTTAATGTTGAAGGGGGCAGGTGCGAAAACTGTAGAGGAGAAGGTTGGGTGAAAGTTGAGATGCATTTTTTACCTGATTTATTTGTCGAATGTGATGTATGTAAGGGTAAGAGATTCAGGGATGATACCCTGGAAATTAAATTCAAAAATAAAAACATTCATGAAATCTTAGAAATGACAGTGGAAGAAGCAATGGACTTCTTTAAATCTGTTCCACAAGTTTTAAAAAAGCTATCTACTTTAAAAGAAGTTGGTCTTTCGTACGTTAAACTTGGACAAGCTGCTAATACTTTATCAGGTGGTGAAGCTCAAAGAGTAAAATTATCTAAAGAATTATCAAAGAGGGATACAGGAAACACCCTATACATTCTTGATGAGCCAACTACAGGTTTACACTTTTATGATATCCAAATGTTGATGGACGTTTTAAATAAACTTGTGAATAAGGGAAATAGTGTGATAGTTATTGAACACAATTTAGATGTAATTAAATTAGCCGACTGGATAATAGACCTTGGTCCTGAAGGCGGTGACGGTGGTGGTAATGTTGTTGCGGAAGGAAGCGTTAAAGATATTAAGAAGAGTAAAAAATCTTTTACAGGTCAAATGTTGAAGATTACTTAAAGAATCTAGACCACCAGCTTTTCTTCTCTTCCTGTTTCTCTGCTTTTTTCTTCTTAACAGGTTTCTTAGGAGCTGCAGTTTTTTCTGTGGTCTCCTTCTTTTCAGTTGTTTTCTTAGTTGATTTTTTAGGAGCTACTGATTTTTTACCTTCCTCTTTAGGTTCTATTTTTTCGGTTGCAGTTTTCTTTACAGCTTTTTTTGAAGTTTCTACTTTATCAGGCGCATTTTCTATTTTTTTGTCTGTATTAGTATTTGTTGCTTCGTCTTCAGAAATTACTAAATTTTCATCAACTACTTTGTCATCAACTTTTGATTCTTGTTCCAAATCACGAATTGTTAATTCTACGTAACACATGTCTGCTTTATCACCTTCCCTAAAGCCTGCCTTGATCACCCTTAAGTAACCGCCATTTGTTTCATTAAATCTTGGGCCCAAATTAGAAAATAATTTAGAAGTTGCACTTTTTGAATTTAATTGTGAAATAATCTGTCTCCTGTTATGAAGAGTATCAACTTTTGCTCTAGTTATAAGCGGCTCTACAAATCTCCTTAGCTCTTTCCCTTTCTCAACTGTTGTCTTGATAACTTCATGCTCAATAAGAGACGCAGCAAGATTTCTCATCATTGCGATTCTATGTGATGATGTTCTGCTGAATCTTCTACTAAGCTTTCTATGTCTCATTCTTACATTGGCGGCCAATTCTTGAGAACAGTGCCCATTGCAAGTCCTCTTGAAGCTAGCTCATCTTTTATTTCATTTAATGATTTTTTTCCTAAGTTAGGTGTTTTCAATAAATCCATTTCACTTCTTTGGATTAAGTCACCTATTAAAAATATATTTTCTGCTTTAAGACAATTAGTAGATCTTACTGTAAGTTCTAACTCTTCAATTGATCTTAAGAGTAATGGATCAAAGTCATATTTATCTTTTCTTTTTTCTTTTCTAGAAACAAGTTCTTCATCTACAAAAACAGCAAGCTGATGTTGCATAATTGTAGCTGCGTACTTAACAGCTTGTTTTGCGTCTATTGTTCCATCAGTTTCTAAATCTAGAATTAACTTATCTAAATCCGTTCTATTCTCGACCCTTGTATTTTCTACCTTGTAGTTGACTCTCTTAACCGGTGAAAAGATAGCATCTAAATGAAGAGAATCTATGCTTTTATCGTTTGTCTGCTCTGCAGGGACATAGCCTATGCCAGTTTTGACTTTCATAGTCATTGAAACCTTCTTTGGCTCAACAAGTGTAGCAATCACATGATCTGGGTCCATTACCTCGACTCCTGCAGGGAGCTCAAGATCTCCAGCTGTAATAGTTTTTGGAGTTTTAACATCAAGTTTTATTTCTGCCTCAGAAGGACCATCTAATTTAATAGCCATATCTTTTAGATTCAACAGCACATCTAAAATATCTTCTTTTATTCCTTCAATTGTTCCGTATTCGTGTGAGACTCCGTCAATCTTAACTTCGGTCACAGCAGCTCCAGGCATGTAAGAAAGCATAATTCTTCTAAGACTATGCCCAATTGTATAACCAAAACCTCTTTCAAAAGGCTCTAAAACAACTGTTAAGTTGTTTTTATCAATTTCATCTACTTTTGCAACTTCCGGTGCTAAAACATTTAATTTATCTTCCATAATTTCCTCTATTATTTTGAGTACAACTCAATAATTAAGTTCTCATTAATTTCAGAACTTAGTTCACTCCTGTCAGGATAGCTAAGAAATTTACCTGACATATCATCAAAATTCACTTCAAGCCAACTCGCTTGATCTTTCGATTTGGCTAGCTCTACAGCGGCTTTGATTCTTAAGTGTTCCTTGCATTTATCTGTTACTGATATCTCATCATCTGGTTTAACATTGTAAGATGGGATATTTACTACTTCGCCATTCACATTTATGGACTTATGCGAAACAATTTGTCTCGCTTCAGCTCTAGTCACACCAAAACCCATTCTATAAACAACATTATCTAACCTAGTCTCAAGCAGATTTAACAGGTTTTCTCCAGTATTACCTTTTGACTTTGCGGCTTTAAGATAATAATTTCTAAATTGTCTTTCTAGCAAACCGTACATTCTTTTTACCTTTTGTTTTTCTCTTAATTGCGTTCCGTAGTCTGAAAGCCTTCCTCTAGACATGGCGTTACCTGGCTTTTTGTCAAACTTACATTTAGATTCCACTGCTCTTGTTCCAGAAGTCAGCATAAGGTCAGTTCCTTCTCTTCTTGAAAGCCTCAATCTAGGTCCTGTATATCTTGCCATTACACTCTCCTTTTCTTTGGCGGCCTGCAACCATTGTGTGGCAACGGAGTTACGTCAGTAATTTTATTTATTCTCAAACCACAGCCATTTAGAGCTCTTATTGATGACTCTCTTCCTGCTCCAGGTCCTTTTACTCTTACTTCGAGATTGACCATTCCCATATCTTTAGCCATATTTCCTGCTCTCTCAGCAGCAATCTGTGCTGCAAATGGTGTACTTTTTCTAGAACCTTTAAATCCTGCTCCACCTGATGTAGCCCAACATAGTGCATTTCCACCCATATCAGTAATCATAACTATAGTATTATTAAAAGACGCTTTGACGTGTGCTATTCCATCAGTAACTATTCTTTTAGTTTTCTTTTTTCCTGCCATTATGCTCTTATTGGTTTCCTAGGACCTTTTCTCGTTCTTGCATTTGTTTTTGTTCTTTGGCCTCTCAAAGGTAAACTTCTCCTATGTCTAACACCCCTGTAACAACCCAAATCCATTAACCTTTTGATATTGAAATTTATATCTCTTCTAAGATCTCCTTCAATTTTCATTTCTTTAAGTTCGTCTCTTATTTTATCTAGCTGATCTTCAGACAGTTCTGAAACTTTCTTTGAGTATTTAATTTTTAATTTATCGCATATGTCCTGAGCAGTCTTTCGGCCAATACCATAAATATGTGTCAAAGAAACATCTATATGTTTGTTGTCTGGGATATTTATTCCACCTACTCTAGCCATATTATCCTTGCCTTTGTTTATGCCTTTTATTTTTACAAATTACATACAAAGTGCCGGTTCTTTTAACCACTTTGCAATCTTTGCATATTTTTTTTATTGACGATCTTACTTTCATCTTCTTCTACTCTTTTTTGAGCCGGAAATATTAGCATTTTTTAAGATAGATGCATATTGTTGACTCATAACATATGATTGAATTTGTCTTTGTAGATCAAGCATAACTACCACCACAATAAGAACTGATGTACCACCCAAATAGAATGAAATACCAAAACTATTAACTAGAAGTAGTGGAAGAATACAAACTAATGATAAATAGAAAGCTCCAAATACAGTTAAACGAGATAGAATCAAATCAATAAAAGACGCTGTTTGTTCACCTGGTCTTATGCCTGGTATGTATGCACCACTCCTTTTAAGATTGTCTGCCATATCATTAGAGCTAAAAGTTAAAGCTAGCCAAATGTAACAGAATGAAACAATTAAAATTACAAAGATTAGTATGTATAGTGGCTGACCTGGGTTCAAATAAAGTGCGAATTCCTGCAATCCACCTAAACCCTCAATATTTCCAAACCAAGAAGATAGAGTAGCAGGGAATAATAAGAATGTGCTTGCAAATATAGCTGGAATTACACCTGACATGTTTAGTTTTAAAGGTAGAAAGCTAGAAGGAGCCTGGACCATACCTCTTACTTGATGTCTTTGAGCATAATTAACAGTAATTTTTCTTTGTGCATTTTCCACAAAAACAACAAGTGCTACTACAAGCAATGTCAATAGACCCAGCAGAATCAAAATTAAGTAGTTTAAATCTCCTTGTTGTGTTTGCTCCAATGCTTGTCCAAAAGCTCTAGGAACACCGACTATAATGCTTGTTGCTATTATTAATGAAATTCCATTCCCGATACCCCTTTCTGAAATCTGCTCACCCAACCACATTAAAAACACAGTTCCTGTAACAATAGAAAGTACTGATACAATTGCTCCAAAAATATTACTCGATTCAATTAGTCCAGCAGATTGTAGCGTTACTGTTAAAGCTGTTGATTGTATTAAAGCAAACACAACTGTCCCATATCTTGTATATTGTGTAATTTTATTTCGACCAGCTTGTCCGTCTTTTTTTAATTCTTGCAAGTAAGGAAGTGAATTAGAAAATAACTGCATGACAATAGCAGCTGAAATATATGGAACCACACTTAATGCGAAGATACTCATTCTTTCCAGAGCTCCGCCTGAGAATAAATTGAAATACTGAAGAATTGTGCCTTGGCTCTGTTGAAAAAGTGCTGCAACTTGTTCCGGATTAATTCCAGGAATTGGAATGTGAGTTCCAATTCTATAAACAAGTAGAGCAAAAGCTAAAAAGCCAAGTCTTCTCCATAATTCAGACATTGAATTATCCAACCTTCACTCCTTTTGATATTTTGATATTTTCATCACCGGGCTTTTCGGATAATTTTCCTTCACCATAAATTTTTACTCTTAATGTTGATTTCTTTATCAGGCCAAGTTTTTTTAAATTTTCAATCGTTATCTTTTTGACACCCTCAAGATGTTTTACATTGATGCTTTCTGAAACTCTTGAGATTCTTGAAGTAAATCCAAATTTTGGCAATCTCATTTGAAGCGGCATTTGCCCGCCCTCAAAACCAGGTCTCACATTTCCTCCGGATCTTGATTTTTGACCCTTGTGACCTCTTCCGGCAGTTTTACCAACACCTGAACCAGTACCTCTACCGACCCTTTTCTTTTCTGAACGAGATTTAGGATCGCTAATAGTATTTAGTGTCAATTTATCCATATTATTTAACCTCTTCAACTGCTAAAAGATACTCAACTTTAGTAATCATTCCTCGCACAGATGGTGTATCTTCTAATATTTTAGAATCTCCAATCCCCTTTAGACCTAAGCCCTTCACGGATAATCTGTGGTTCTTTTTTCTACCTATCAAGCTTTTTAATTGTGTTACTTTTACTTTAGCCATTATTTTCGTCTCTCTTTTACTTTTTCTGGAGATTCCATTTTTGCTAATCCCTCTACAGTTGCTCTCACCACGTTGATTGGATTTGTAGATCCATAACATTTAGCTAATACATTTTTTATGCCAACTAATTCAAGTACTGCTCTCATCGCTCCACCAGCAATAATTCCTGTTCCTTCTGATGCAGGCTGCATATATACTTTAGTAGCAGAGCTTTTTTCATTAATTGGATACCAAATTGTATTGCCATTAAGATCTACGTTAACTAAACTTCTTTTTGCTTCATCAAGGGCTTTTTGTATAGCAACAGGTACTTCTTTTGCTTTTCCTCTTCCATAACCAACCTTGCCATTACCATCACCAACTACTGTTAGAGCTGTAAATGACATTACTCTTCCACCTTTAACTGTCTTAGCAACTCTATTAACTTGTACAAGTTTTTCAACAAGAGTGTCTTGCGCCATATTTTGTGCTTCTACATTTTCCATTAAAACTCTAAACCTCCATCGCGTGCCCCATCTGCAAGAGCTTTCACTCTTCCGTGATACTTGTAACCAGATCGATCAAAAGTAACCTTTTTGTGGCCTAACTCTATAGCTTTTTTAGCTATTTCGCCTCCAACCTTCGAGGCTGCTTCAATATTTCCGCCATTTTTACTTTTTAATGCTTTCTGTTGTGTTGAAACAGTTGCCAAAACTTTTCCACTAGAAGAATCTATTAATTGTGCTGTAATGTTTTTTAAAGATCTTGAAATAGAGATTCTCATAAGCTCTACTTTTTGAAGCTTTGCTCTTAGTTTCTTTGACCTTCTAATTCTTGCTGATTCTTTACTCATTTTTAACCTGCTGCTGCTGCTTTCTTTCTCTCTTTTCTAATTATGTGTTCGTTATCTACAAAGATTCCTTTACCCTTATAAGGTTCTGGTGGTCTAAAAGCTCTGATTTCTGCGCAAACTTGGCCTAGAAGCTGTTTATTGCAAGATGAAAGTGTAATCTCTGTTTGGTTTTCTTGTTTTGCTTCAACCGTTTGAGGCAGTTCGTAGTCAACTGGATGAGAAAATCCTAAGGTAAAAGTAATTTTCTTTCCTTGGACTTTAGCTCTATAGCCAACGCCATTTAGTTTTATATTTTTTTCGAAACCCTCTCCGACACCTTTCACATAGTTGCTTATCAATGCTCTCATAGTGCCCGCCATTGCTCTTTCTTCATCTTTTTGCCATTTAACTTGTATAGAGTTTTCTTCCTGAGTGAAACTTACACTATCGTGTACCTCTAAAGTCATCTCGCCTTTAGGCCCTTTGAAATTGATAGTTTTTCCTTCAATAGTTATATTTACTGAATCTGGAACTATTACTGGATCTTTTGCTATTCTTGACATTAAAACACCCTACAAATTACTTCACCACCAAGTTGTTTTTTGATTGCATCTTTATCAGTCATAAGTCCCTTACTTGTTGTTAAAACTTTTAACCCCAATCCACCTTTATAAGGCTTCACATCTTTATAACTTAAATACTTTCTTAAACCTGGACGTGACTCTCTTACCAATTCCTTAATGACTGGCTCTTCATTGAAATATTTCAAAGTAATTTCTAGCTCATCAAAATCTTTCTTGACTTTTTTTACACTAGTTAAGAAGCCTTCTTTAACTAAAAGTTTAGAAAGCTCATGTTTTACTTTGGAATAAGGTGCGTTTACAGTCGCTTTCCCTCGCATTAATGCGTTCCTTATTCTTGTTAATAAATCTGCTATCGGATCTGTCATAATATTACCAACTTGATTTCTTGATGCCAGGCAATTTACCAGACATTGCTAATTCCCTTAATTTTGTTCTGCTTAAGCCAAATTTTCTGTATACACCTTTCGGTCTCCCTGTAAGAGCACACCTTCTTACAACCCTTGATGGATTTGAATTTCTTGGCAACTTTTGTAATTTTCTCTGTATATCCATTTTTTCCTCAAAGGTAGCAGCTTTTCTCTGCTCGTCCTTTAGAGCAGCGCGTTTTTGAGAATACTTTTCTACAAGTTTTATCTTTTTCTTTTCTCTTTCGATTATTGATTTCCTAGCCATTTTTACCTCTGAATGGAAAATTAAACGATTCTAATAATGCTTTTGCGTCACTATCTTTTGTCGCTGAAGTCGTTATTGCAATATCCATACCTCTTAACTTGTCTACTTTGTCGTAATCAATTTCAGGAAAAATTATTTGTTCTTTAATACCCATATTATAATTTCCCCTTCCATCAAAAGATTTCACACTTAAACCTCTAAAATCTTTTTCTCTAGGAATTGCCAAATTAACAAGCCTTTCAAAAAAGTCATACATTTTTTCCCCTCTCAAAGTAACTTTGCAACCTATTGGATATTCTTCTCTAATTTTGAAAGTTGAAACAGCTTTTCTGGCTTTAGTAATAATAACTTTCTGTCCAGCAATAGCCTCTAAATCCTGAACTGCATTTTCGAGAACACCTTTATCTTTTGATGCCTCACCAACACCCATATTGATCGTGATTTTCTTTAGCTTAGGGACCTGCATTATTGTCTTGAAGCCAAGTTTTTCCTTAAGCATGGGTGCTATTTCTTTTGTGTACTTTTCTCTTAATTTCATTATTTAATATTTTTTCCAGTTGATCTAAATACTCTAGTCTTTTTGCCTTTTTCGTCTTTAAAAGCTATTTTGTCTTTCTTCTTTGTTGCGCTATTCCATATCATTACGTTTGAAAGATTAATTGGCATTTCTTTCTCTACTATTCCGCCTGTTATGCCTAATTGTGGATTAGGTCTTGTGTGTTTTTTCGCAAGATTCAAATCATTCACTATGCATTTATCTCCAACAATTTTCTTAATATTGCCCCTTTTACCTTTTTCTCTTCCAGAAACTACGATAACTTCATCGCCTTGTCTCAATTTTGTATTCTTTAATTTCATTTAAAGTACCTCCGGTGCAAGCGAGACAATTTTCATGAATTTTGCTGTTCTTAACTCTCTTGTTACAGGACCAAATATTCTAGTTGCAACAGGATCTCTGTTAGTATTTAGTAATACAACCGCGTTTTCATCAAAACCAATTTTTGATCCGTCCTGTCTTCTAACACCTGACTTGCTTCTAACAATAAGAGCATTCATAACAGAACCTTTTTTAATTTTACTTTGAGGCAAAGCTTCTTTAACGGCAACTTTAATAACGTCACCAATATTGGCAGTTCTTCTTTTAGAACCACCCAAAACTTTGATACACATAACAGCTCTTGCACCGCTATTATCTGCAACACTTAGCATGCTTTGAGTTTGTATCACTCTGACTCTCCTTTTTGGACAATATCAACTAACATCCAATTTTTTGTTTTTGATATTGGTTTACATTCCTGAATAAGCACAATATCACCTTCTTTTGAAACTTCTTTCTCATCATGTACGTGATATTTGGTGGATAAATTGATGTACTTTCCATATTTAGGATGTTTTTTACGTCTTGCAACAACCACTGTTATGGTTTTATTCATTTTTTGGCTTGTAACTGTGCCTTGTAAGGTTCTAGCTGCCATTTTTTGCGTTAATCTCCGTTTTAATTCTAGCTATATTTTTTCTAGCTTCTTTTAATGAATGACTTTCTTTAAGTTGGCCCATTTTATGTTTGAAATTGTTTTCAAACAACACTTTTCTGTTAGCAATTAATTCTGTCTTAAGCGCATCTATTTTCATTGTTTTAAAATCTTTAATCTTTTTCTTAGCCATTTGTGCCTCTCTTAACAAATGTGGTATTCATTGGTAACTTAGCTCCCGCTAATTCAAAAGCTCTTTTTGCATCTTTTTCATCAACACCTGCAACTTCGTATAATATTTTTCCAGGCTTTATTGGGCTTGCCCAATATTCGACATTTCCTTTACCTTTGCCTTGCCTAGTTTCTAATGGTTTTTTAGTTATAGGTTTATCGGGGAAAACTCTAATCCAAACTTTTCCACCTCTTTTTATATGCCTTACTAATGCTCTTCTTGCTGCCTCAATTTGTCTTGAAGTAAGCATTCCATGTGAAGTTGCTTTCAATCCAAAATCTCCAAATGATACAGATGAACCTGCAGATGCAAAACCATTATTTCTGCCTTTCATTTGCTTTCTATATTTAGTTTTCTTAGGTTGTAGCACCTTTATCTCCTCTGTAAATCCAAACTTTTACGCCTAGTATTCCATAAGTTGTAAGAGCTTCACTTGTAGCATAATCAATATCTGCTTTTAAGGTATGCAAAGGCACTCGTCCTTCTCTATACCATTCTGATCTTGCAATTTCAGCACCATTCAAGCGTCCTGAAACTTCTATTCTTATGCCCTTGGCTCCTTGTCTCATAGTATTTTGAACTGCTCTTTTCATGGCTTTTCTGAACATAATTCTTTTTTCTAGTTGTTGGGTAACTGAATCAGCTACAAGCTGGGCATCAAGATCTGGTTGTTTTACTTCAATTACATTTAGCTTTACATCTTGGTTAATAATTTTTTTCAGTTCTTTTTTTATCTTTTCGATTTCTTCACCTTTTTTACCAATAACAATACCTGGTCTTGAAGTTTTAATATCTACGATAATTTCTTCCATATTTCTTTTTATCACTACAGCACTAATTGGAGCCTGCGGTAATATTTCTCTAACTCTTTCTCTGACTTTTATGTCTTCAAGCACAAGTTTTGAATAATCTTTCGACTTAGCGTACCAGACAGAATCGTGATCTCTGGAAGTTCCAAGCCTGAAGCCTACTGGATTAACTTTCTGACCCATCTTTAACCTCCTCTGCTTTGTTTGTTAGTTTGATTTCTATGTGGCACATTGGTTTTCTTATTCTGTCTGCTCTTCCTCTTGCTCTTATCTTTATTCTTTTCATAACTAAACCTTTATTTACGATTATTGACTTAATTTTTAAATCATCGATGTCTGCATTTTCATTATTTTCAGCATTTGATATAGCCGAATCTAAAAGCTTTTTAATTAGTACTGCTCCTTTTTGTTTTGAAAAACTTAAAACATCAAGAGCTTTCTCAACATCTAACCCTCTTACCATGTCAGCAACCAGACAGGCCTTTTGAGGAGATAATCTTGCACTTTTGAGATAAGCCCGCACTTCCATTAAGCTTTCACCTTCCTATCGCCTGAATGCATTTTAAATGTTCTTGTAAGAGAGAATTCACCAAGTTTTTGGCCAACCATATCTTCCCTTATAAATACTGGAATATGCTGTCTTCCGTTATGTACAGCAATTGTTAAATCAACCATATCAGGTGTAATCATTGAGCTTCTTGACCATGTTTTGATTGGCTTTCTATCGTTTGTTTCTTTTGCTTTAGCAACCTTTTTTTCTAAAGATAAGTCAACAAATGGACCTTTTTTACTTGATCTTGCCATTATTTATATCTCCTTTTCACAATAAGTTTATCGCTTGCTTTTGGTTTTCTTGTTCTATAGCCTTTTGTTGGAACTCCCCATGGAGTAACTGGGTTTCTACCACCTGATGTTTTGCCTTCACCACCACCATGTGGGTGATCAACAGGGTTCATAGCTACACCTCTGACAGTCGGCCTCACACCTCTCCACCTTTTAGCACCAGCTTTACCAAGCGATTTCAAGTTATGTTGTTGATTAGAGATAACTCCAACTGTAGCTCTACAAGTCAGCAAGATTTTCCTCATTTCTCCTGAACTAAGTCTCAAAGTTGCATACTTTCCTTCTTTTGCTACTAGTCTGGCTGTTGTACCGGCAGACCTGACAAGTTGTGCTCCTTTTCCAGGCCTCATTTCGACACAATGAACCTCCGTTCCCTGTGGTATCTTCTCTAATGGTAAGCAGTTTCCTGGCTTAATTGGTGCTTTATCACTAGATATAATTTTAGTTTTCTCTTTTAGATTTTTTGGAGCAATAATGTAAGACTTTTCACCGTCT
>Ga0208878_1000492_pt1 | contig 13628 bp, 12 predicted proteins | sample Knorr_S15_td_Sur_FD_185600 | JGI IMG/M metagenome (GOLD analysis project Ga0208878, IMG submission 185600) | Marine microbial communities from Southern Atlantic Ocean transect - Knorr_S15_td_SurfaceA_ad_5m_LV_A (SPAdes) (version 2) | ecosystem: Environmental > Aquatic > Marine > Oceanic | place...
GCCAACTTCTTTTATTTTAAACTATACCATAATAAAGAGTTAGAAACACTGCTAGGAGCGATAAATAATCGTAGTGGTAAAACACTAAAACAGCGAGGATACACAAAAAATGGCAAAACACAAAATTAAATGGTTATTGTTCCATGAACCAGTAGAATTGTTCATAAGAACAGCGGAAGATTTTCAAAAACACCTAGATGAATTGACAAATAACAAGTATGAAATTGAAATACTAACCTTGTCAGACTACGAAGACAAGTATCTTGACGGTGTAATATGTGATCCTTTTACAGAATTGAAAGAAGGCAGAGTGCAAGTAAGCCAAATATACTCAGACATTATTGGTAGTTTCGATGCCACTGACTTCTACGCTTTGTCAATGCCATATCTTTTCAAAAGTCACGAACACGCGGCAAGGGTTTTCGAAGGCGAGGTAGGCAAAAAATTATTTGCACATCTACATGAGAAAGCAAATGTACATGGATTAGCATACACATATTCAGGTGGATACAGATGTACTGCATCAACTTCACCTATTAGGAATGTTGAAGACTTTGCAGGTAAAACATTTCATAGAGAAACAAATCCTATTCTTGCAAACATGATCGACTTGGTAAATGCTAAGAAAGTATCAAACCTACACGCTCCAGAAGTTGAAAGCGAATTAAGACAGACTACATATCCTAGATATGTTGCTGACTGCACAGAAGCACAGAAATACGTAGCAGACACGAAGCATTCTATGTATTTGACGGCTATATTAATGAATGATGACTTCATGAATTCTTTAAGTGCTGAAGATAAAGGCCATTTTTACTCTGCGGCATTGAAAGCTTCAAGAAACGAAAGAGCACAATCAGTTGCAGATGCAGAAGAAATTAAGTCTAGCAAAATTAAACAAAAAGAACTTGGAATAGCAGAAGTTATCACGTGGTCAGATAGTGAAATCGAAAAATTAAAATCAATCTGGGCACCATTGTATAAAAAATATCAAAACTTTTTTAGTTTTGACATCCTAGACAGAATAAAAAAAGCATAATAAAAATATTTTTCAGCTTTTCGTCATCATGATGTTAACATTTTTAAATACATCATGCATCACTGTTTCCATCACATACCTAAAACTGGCGGCAGTTCGTTAAGAATAAGGCTTGAGGATCGTGCCGACAAAAAACAAATCAGTAAATTAGATTATGCTATCGGACATAACACTACAACTAGGACACCAGGCACACACTTTGTTTGGTTGCGTAATCCATTAGACAGAGATATATCACAATTCAACTATGATACTGGCAAAGGCGAGGCGGAGGGCAACACATTCGAAGAGCATTGTAGAAGATTAGCAGGAAATTTTATGACTCTTTGGCTCTACAAAAACTATTTGCTTGAAGATCCAAATACCGATATACATGGAAAATATCTAAAAGTCAAAGACGCATTAACATCAAGATTTGACAAAGTCTTTTCAACCCAAAATTTTGAAGATAGCTGGGACTACGTGGCCGACAAATTAATGATAGACAAGGAGCCTAGACTAAAAACAAATATTAGTAACGAGAATTATAAAAAATATGCTGACAAGAATGATCTAAGTGAAGAATTTGTTTTGTGGCACAAAAATTATAACCACTATGATTATCTCTTGTATCAGGAGTTTTGTGCATAGTTTAAAATTTTTTTCCAGCTTCATACCAGCCATAGACCAAATGTAGTAGTTTTATCAGTGTCTAACACTTCTAAATAATTCGAAGATTCATTAGAATCTTTTAACATCAAGGGAGGTCCAACATGGATTATCTTAACAAAGTAAAAGGATGGGCAAAAGGAATTGCTGACGTAGGCGTATCGTTAATTGCGTTGGGAATTGTTTTAGAAATCCTTTTCAATGGTCAAGGTATTCCGTTCTGGCCAAATGTTTCTGTAATAGGAAACGTCCAGGGCGTACTGCAAGGCTTTTCAGATCAAGGCTTGATCGGATTAGTAGCAGTTTGGATTTTATATCATATCTACAATAGAAAATAATATAAAAATCTAGAAATACGATAACCTCATGAGTGGTGTGACTATCTTAAAATTTTCACACCACTCTTTTTTGTTAGCAGTTTATCTCTCTAAAATTTTGGTAAATACAAACAGTTCAAACGTGCTTTGACACAAAGTCAAAGACTTATGCGGATAACCACCGCGTAGCCAGGAGAACTGGCATTGGACTCCTATAAGGAGAAAAAAAATGGGAAGACCTATAAGAAAAGACAGAATGGTTAGCGGATCTAGTGACTTCGGTGGAGACAACGAAGGAAAGATCGCAGTAACGGCCTTCAGAACTTTTGGTGGATCAAAAGTTGATTCAACTGTTGCATACGTTGTGGCTCAAAGAGCGTCTAACAAATTTAAAATACACTTAGACGATTCAACTGAAGTTGTAATGATGCTTAAAGCAGTTGCGCCAGGATCACTTGCAAACGACAATGACAGTGGACTTGGTGAGTTTATGATACAAGGTATCTTAGACGACTCAACAGTTGTTTACATCAGCAAGATCTTCAACAACACTGTACACTATGTCACAGCCGGTGGAGCCACTGGTAGTGCACCATATGTAAGAAATGCTGAAGGTACTGACGAAGGACAAGTATCTGGTAAAGTTAACATCAACGTCTTGTAATCATACAAACACGTGCATTTTGGGGGAGTTACACGCTCCCCCATTTTCTATATAAATACTGCAAATGGCAAAGACTTTACGAACATCTGGAACTTACACATTAGAAACTTCTGGTGGATCGAGCGACATCCTATTGAAACCCGGCGGAGATTTGGGTATAGGTTCTGTCAGTTCACCTGACACTTCGGTGCACGTAAAAACTTCCGCGGCACAAATAACATTACAAAGAACAGATGACGCTAACCAACCTGGTTTAGTTTTCCAACAATCCGGTGGAAACATAAGAGCAAAAATACTAATGGATGGAACCAGTGGAACGTCTAAAGAATTAATATTCCAAACGCATGATAGTTCTCTGGCAGAAAGATTCAGAGTAACACACTCAGGAGCCAAGGTATCAGGCACACTAAATGTGGATGATGGCGTAACAATAACAGACAATGCAATCAAGGCAAGTGCCTCAAACGCAGACTTAGAACTAGACGGCAGTGGTTCAGGAGTGGTCAAGATACTTGATAATGCAGAAGTGGTTGGAACACTGACCACAGCAAATATCACAAACACTAATAATATTACAACGACACAACTTGATGCTGACGGTGTTAGACTTAAAGACAACACAATCACCACATTGGCGTCCAATGCAGACTTAGAAATAAATGCAAGTGGATCGGGCACAGTAGTTTTAGAAAATTTAAAAGTAGGAAGCGGTGCAACAGTAACAACAATACTGGACGAAGACAACATGTCTTCAGATTCAGCAACAGCACTGGCGACGCAACAGTCCATAAAAGCATATGTTGATGCTGAAGTCACAGCACAAGATTTAGACTTCGCAACTGACGACTCCACTGCGTTGAGCATTGACTTAGATTCTGAGACGTTGCAGTTTTCAGGTGGTCCTAACATAACCACTAGCGGATCGGGAAACACAGTCACTATTTCACTAGACACGGCACTTTCAAATCTTACATCAGTGCAGGTCGATGGCATAACAATAACAGACAACAAAGTATCAACCAACGCATCAAACAGTGTATTGCAATTGGCATCCAGCGGCTCGGGAGATGTTGAGATCGATTCAGGTGGTGATATAATATTAGACGCAGACAACGCCGATGTAATATTAAAAGATGACGGAACAGAATTCGGAAGATTCAGTAGAGTGGCATCTGATCTTGTGATAAAGTCAGCGACAAATAATAAGGATATTCTATTCAAAGGTGTTGATGATTCAGCAACTATAACAGCATTACAATTAGACATGAGTGAAGGCGGTAACGCAATATTCAGTGGAAATGTCACAGCAACAGACATCACAGCAAACAGTTTAACGACAAATGTCATAAGTTCCAATGGCTCTAATGCCAACATCAGCATACAGGCAAGCGGTACTGGCTCAGTGGAGGTAGGCGCTCTAGACATCAAGGGCACTTCAATATCATCCGCTGACTCTACTTTAGTAAACATAAATGAATCTGTAAATGTTACAGGCACTTTGACTTCGCGAGGAAATGTTTTTGGTGTGCAAAGACTGACTGGATCGGGTAGCACAGAAGTCGTTAATTTGACAGACACGGTAACACTGTTAATAACAACTGGTTCATCACAGCAATTTTCATTGGCAGATGGCGTGGAAGGACAGATTAAAATAATCTCAATGGTGACAGACGGCGGCACAGGAGTGGTTACTCCGGCAAACTTCGTTAACGGCACAAATATTACATTTGACGATGTCGAAGACACAGTAACACTACTCTATCAATCAACTGGTTGGGTAGCCCTAGCACGTCAGAACGCAGTATTTGGATAAGGATAACGGATGAGATATAAAGAGATAGACATCAACATCAAGGCCATCCCAGACAAAGAGGACGAAGCGTTGTTGAATCAACTTATGGGAGCCAAAGGTGTCAGTGTATCTGACGCAGGTGAAAAGAATGAACAACCAGCCGCGGACAACAGCGACAATCCAGGAAAGGTCGCATCAGATGACCCTACCACAGTTGCTTCAGTGTATCCATTACAACAAGAATTAGAACTTAAGAAAAAAGAAGCCGGAAAAGATCTAGCACAATTTGACCATATAAACCAAGATGCAGACGAATCAGAAACTGATCAAGAAGCTAGACAGGATCCACCGCTTGTCTCAGAACCTGAAATAACAGGAGATAATCCTGGTGTACCAGCTAACATGAAGAACAAGCAACCAAAAACAGAAAGTGAATTTATACAAAGACTAAAAACATTATCTGGCCAAAACTAAGGAGCGTACATGGCATTTAGGAAACTAGTAGGATCATATAAAGACTACAACTTATCGAGTCACATTCTAGAGGACGGATACCTTGCAGTGGATGTTGACACAGGTAGTTTAAGGCTAGGTGACGGATCAACAGCGGGAGGTATTGAAGTATCATCCGGTGGTGGTGGCTCAGCATCTAGTTTAGGTGATTTATCTGCCACAGGATCTACACTGTCAGCACCTTCTAATGCAAATTTAACTTTAGCAGTAGCCGGGACAGGAAGCATAGTATTAACAGGATTGACTTTTCCAAATTCAGACGGATCAGCCAATCAAGTTTTATCAACAAATGGCTCCGGTGTTCTGGCATTTGTGGACAACACTGCATCACTTAACCTAGATGGTGGAGATGCAACATCAGATTATAGTGCAATAGCGGCACTGGACGGAGGCACTGCAGAATAATGCCAACACAGATTCAATTAAGAAGAGACACGGCGGCTGACTGGACATCCAACAATCCAACCATGGCGGCGGGTGAATTTGGTTGGGAGTCAGACACAAATAGATTCAAAATCGGCACAGGTACAACGGCATGGAATAGTTTAGAATATGCTGACACATTAAAGTCACTAGGTGACATGACTATCACCGGTTCAACAATTAGTGCGCCATCAAACGGCGATTTGACTCTTACAACAGCAGGCTCTGGAGTTGTACTTGTTAATGATTCATTTAAAATAGGATCTGGAGAATCAGTTACAACCATACTTGACGAGGACAATCTTGCTACAAATTCAGCCACTGCCTTAGCCACACAACAGTCTATCAAAGCATATGTGGATAATGAGATTTTAAATGTGGGGATTGGAGATATCACTGCCGTAGGGTCAACATTAATTGCACCATCAAATGCAGACCTTTCTCTGACCACAGCAGGCACAGGCAACGTTGTTCTAAACGATGTCTCCATAAAAGACAATAAAGTAGAAGCAAACAGATCAAATGACGATTTAGTGTTAAAAGGATCAGGTTCTGGAAAAGTTAATATAAACGAAGCATACACCTTACCTAACGCAGACGGAAGTGCAAATCAATTCCTAAAAACTGATGGCGCAGGAACTTTATCATTTGGCACTATGTCTGTTGGTGATTTATCAATAATTGGCTCATCTATACTATCACCTAGCAACGCAGATCTTACTTTGAATTCAAGTAACGGAAACGTTGTGATTGAGGGACTTAGAGTTTCAGGCACAACTTTACAGACTGAAGATTCTTCAGCTGGTATACAAATAAATGGTAATCTAATACCTAGCCAAGATGGTGTTTTCCAGTTAGGATCTAGTTCAAGAAGATGGCAAACTTTATTTGTAGCGGCTGAAACAATTGACCTAGGAGGTGCTGTCATATCATCAGATACCACAGGATCATTGACAATTTCTGCGTCAGGAGCCACGCTACCGCAAGGCTCGAAAGTAGTTGACCAAGCCATAGTTCTTGGTGGAAAAACCAGTAAAACCACCGCTAGACCGGTGCAAATCGTAAAGGTTTATGTAAGTGATGGCAGTTCAAACTTCACTGATGCACAACTCTTGGCCAGGGACGCAGACCTTGAATTGGAGTTCAATGGAACGGTAGAGGACGTGCCTGTATACACAGAAGCCAATCAATCATTCACACTAACAGATGGTACCAGTTTGGCTTCAAATGCGGCTGGGGCCACACTATTCCAATTTTAAAATACCGCATAAATACCTTTATAACAGAAGGGAATGCATCCGGTGAGTGCAAGAAGGCCGGGCACAGAACTAGTAAATGGCAGACAAAACACCGGTACGAGTAGTCTTTAACGCATCTAATGTAGCCACGGGAATGGCGGAGTTCCAATCAGGGGACACAGTAGGTACAGCGTTCGGTGGAACGGGTCTATCAAGTATTGGTTCGGCAGGACAAATTATCAAAGTAAACGCGGCAGGAAGTGCCTTAGAATTCAGCGACCAGGGTGATGTCGCAATTACAAATTTAGTAGCACCGACTAACGCAGATTTAACATTTTCAACATCAGGCACTGGAAATATAGTTCTAGATCAAGTAACTTTACGAGGTACCACATTCAGCTCAACCGACTCATCATCAATCAATATAAATGAAGGGTTAATAGTGGACGGAACTTTAAATGTTTCGGGATCCACTACATTAGCAGGGCTAACTTTCCCAACATCGGATGGATCATCGGGACAAGTTTTGCAGACAAATGGCTCTGGCACATTATCATTTGCTAGTGTTTCTGTAGGAGATTTAAGCATTGTTGGCTCAACCATAGCATCACCAAGCAACGCAGACCTAACAATAGATCCATCTGGTACAGGGTCAATAAAACTTAACGCAAACACTGACATCACAGGCAATCTTACTGTAACAGGAACACTAGATCTAGGTGATTCAAATTTTACAAACGTAGGATCAATACAGTTAGATTCAATATCAGGTGATGGAGACACAAATACTTCGATTACCTTTTCCGGATCCGACGTAATTACTATTGCAACAGGTGGTTCCGGAAGATTAACAATTGGTGATGGCGCTTTATCTCCGGTAACAACCAATCAAATAGATCTAGGTACTTCAAGTTTAGAGTACAAAGACGCATTTTTCGATGGCACAGTAACCACAGATGCTTTGACAGTGTCAGGTACATCGGCACTGGCTGAAACAACAATAACAACTACAACAACCGGTGATTCATTACTGATTACAACAAGTGAAGATTCAAACAGTGCGGCACCTGTCATTACATTAAAAAGGAATAGTTCGAGTCCTGCTGATGCAGACTACCTTGGAAGATTAAATTTCAAAGGCGAAAATGATGCTGACCAGGCGGTAACTTATGCTCGAATATCAGGGAAAATTTTAGATGCATCTGATGGCACAGAAGACGGTGCCATAGAATTTAATACTATGAAGGCCGGTTCTGCAACTATCACTGCAAGACTAAACAGCGACGAATTAAAACTACTAAACGGAACATCACTAGATGTAAACGGTGCAGGAACATTTGCTGGAATAATGACAGCAACAAGTGTAACCTCAAATGATTTTACATCCAATGGTTCCAACGCAGACATCACGATTGCTCCACAAGGCACGGGAAATATCAATTTGACTGCGGGAGCAGATGTAGTAATACCAGCAAACATAGGAATAGTTTTAGATGGTACAGGTGCAGAAAAGATTGAATCGGACGGCACAGATATATCAATTAGTGTAGGATCAAATGGTGATATCAACATACCAGCAGACATTGGATTAACCTTTGGTGATGATGGCGAAAAGATCGAGGGTGATGGTACAGACTTAACGATCACAGGAAACAATATTAAATTAACAGCGACCGCGGACGTAATTATTCCAACAAACGTTGGTTTACATTTCACAGATGCCAATGAAAAAATTGAATCTGATGGAAGTAAACTTGTAATCACATCAGGTGGTACAGCATTCAACTTCCCAACAGCAGATGGTACAAGCGGACAAGCACTTGTTACAGACGGAGCAGGAAACTTATCTTTTGATTCAGTGTCCACTACTGTGTCAGATGACACATTGGCCACAGTGAGAAATAACAAGTCCTTAGGATCATCGGCAAGGACAATAGACAGCATCAACGCAACTTTCATAGATAGTGCTTTCTACTTCTTGGTGCACAACGATCTTATAAATGAAGTGGTTAGTGCAGAAATATTTGCAGTGACCAACAACGATTCCTCTTCTTTCTTAGGTAACAGAAGGGGATTAGAATCAAGTGGTGGTAGCACAGTGCCAACTTTATCTACAGACGTGACTAATGGCCAATATAGAGTGAGAGCAACTGGTACTTCTGCCGATTGTAAGGCAAGTTTCTACAAAGTTGCAATGTCGTCAAGCACAGCTGATGCCACAAGAGGAAACACAGTCACAAGCAGTAACACTGATGTTGACTCAGCATCGGAGTCAATTGACACATTTGCTCATGCAACATTCAGGGGTGCAAAGTACTTTATCAGTGTAGACAACGACAGCAAAACAGAGATGGATGTGGTTGAAGCACTTGTGGTACACAATGGATCAGATGCCTTTATCAAATCATATGGCCACACTAGGTCAGGATCCAATCCGTTGATAACATTAACTGCCGCAATATCAGGTGATAATGTGGTTGTTAGTGCGGCAGGACTTGAACCTAATTTAAATATTACAATGCACAAGATACTACTAAAAGACAACATGACTGCTGAAAGTAATGCAAATCAAAAAGCGTTTGCGGCAGTTACTATCAGCTCAACTGCCACAGCAATAGATCTAATGGACATAGATGATGCCAATGGTGCAGTATACTTTATTGTTGGCGCCAATTCATCAGAAGGTGCATTTAGCATCCAGGAAGTTTACACTGCGGCAACTCCAGGCATACCAGCTGTGGCAAATGGTCCTTTTGTTTCAACCAAGGCATCAACACAAATTGAATTCACAGCAGAGTTTGACACCTCAAGCGAAAACAGTCTTGAACTGTTTGCTTCCAGCACATCAGGTGGTAGCACAACAGTGTCTGGCTACAGAATATCCGCTCTAGCAGGATAAATACAACACTTAATAATAACAATCATGCGGGAGATATGGAACCATGACAACACGAAACTTTAGAGTCAATAACGGATTAGAAGTAGGTGATGTAACAATCAGTGCTTCAACCAACAAGATAACAGGTCTAAGTACATCAGCACCATCAGGAGACGGTGACGTAGTAACTAAGGCGTACAGTGACTCTGGTACGCAGACAATGACCAACAAAACACTTACTGCACCGGTAATAAACAATCCAGTGATGGGCGGTACGATCACAGCAACACAGATCACTGTAAACGACCTTGTGTCCAATGGATCAAATGCTGACATCACACTAGATGCGGCAGGAACAGGTGACATCAACCTAACAGCAGGTGCTGATATTAACATACCAGCAGACATTGGATTAACTTTTGGTAATGATGCAGAAAAAATCGAAGGTGATGGAACTGATTTAACTATTACTGGTAACAATATCAAATTGACGCCAACAGCTGATACAGTTTTAGCAGTAAACACTGGTTTAGTTCTTGACGGTTCAGGTGATGAAAAAATTGAATCCGATGGAACTGACATTTCATTTAGTGTAGGTGCAAACGGAGACATCAACATACCACAAGACATAGGATTGACATTTGGTAACGATGGAGAGAAAATCGAGGGTGATGGAACTGATTTAACAATTTCAGGTAACAACATTAACCTTACAGCAACAGCAGATGTTGTGCTACCAACGAGTGTAGGCCTAGTATTTGGATCTGGTGAGAAGATCGAGGGAGATGACACAGATCTTACAGTGACATCAGGTGCCAAAATCAATTTATCGGCAACTTCAGATGTACACATTCCACAAAACGTAGGTTTAGTGTTTGACGCCAACGGATCAGAGAAGATCGAATCTAACGACACAGATTTAACAATCAATTCTGGTGCGAAAATAAACCTTACAGCGGTATCAGACGTACACATTCCAAAAAATGTGGGTATAGTTTTTGATGACAACGCAAGTGAGAAGATCGAGTCAAACGACACAGACTTAACAGTTAACTCAGGTGCAGACATCAACTTGACAGCCACGGGAGATGTAAACATGCCAGCTAACGTTGGTATAACATTTGGTGACGATGGAGAGAAGATCGAAGGTAATGGTACAAACTTGACTATTGCGTCTTCAGGTCTATGTACAATCACAGCAACTGGAGAAACAGTAATAACTAACAACTTAAGAGTTGCTGGAAACTTGACTGTAGACGGTACTGAAACAATCGTAAACACAACAACACTTTCAATCGAAGACAACATCATCGAAGTGAACAGAAACGTGTCGGCGGCCTCAGGTATGCCTACAGTTTCAGGCTTACAGGTCAACAGAGGTGAAGGATCAACTGCAACAGAAATGCCATTGCTTTGGGCGTGGGATGAATCATTTGCAGATGACGGAACAACTATTCACGGTAACGCGGGTGGAGCCTTTACAGCTTTTAGAAGAGCAGAAGGTAACACTGAAGGGCCATCAGGCACAGCGTCTCTTGTGGACATTAGGGCAAACGTGGTACACGCCGTTGCAACATCGGCACAGTACGCGGACGTTGCCGAGCGTTTCGAAGCAGACGCTCCTATGTCAGCAGGTGCAGTAGTAGAAGTAGGTGGTGACGCAGAGATCACAGAAACAACATCAGATCTATCTGAGAATGTTTTTGGCGTAATTTCTGAACAACCAGCATACGCTATGAACGCCGCGGCAGGTAACAACGAAACACACCCATTTGTGGCTATGACAGGAAGAACACCAGTCAGAGTTACGGGTGCTGTGACAAAAGGTCAAAGACTTGTTACTTCGTCAGTTAAAGGTTGTGCTAGAGCAGTAGCGACAGGTGAGTCAATTTCACCTTTCAATGTTATTGGTAGAGCATTAGAAAGTTCTTCAGACACAGGAATTAAATTGGTAAACTGTGCAGTGAGGACAAACAACTAATAAATATTTTTACTTTTTAGTAGAATCAAAAAGGCGGCTTTAGGGTCGCCTTTTTTTTTAGGTGATTAAATCTAGAATAGTTTGAAGTTTACCTTTAATGGCTTTATTGTTAAGTGTGTTCCTTAGTCCCATGTGTAAGTTTTTGGGCCAGCACTCAAATGCAGTCCAGCAGTAACCAGAATGTTCCTCATTAAGTTTTGGGATAAATTCTCCATCTATTGCAATAACATACGTGTGAAAATAAAATTTTTGATCGTTTGATGTAAACATTTCTAACGGAATAACCTTTTTAAATCTCGGAGTGTCACCCACTTCTTCTTGTATTTCACGTTTCAGTCCCTCAAAGGCACTTTCAAGGTATTTAGATTTTCCACCAACTAGTCCCCAGGCGCCTGCTGTTTTTTTATCAGTCCTTTGTAAGAATAAAAAACGTTTAGTGTTTGTCGAATAAAACAATGCTCCAGAACAAATAATATTATCTTTCATTATAATAGTTTAGCCAGTCTTTTGTGTTTCTTGTTTAAAAAATTTTTTAACCTTTTTATTTTCCAATCTTCTGACGGAAATATTTCAGTGGGCAATTCTAGTTGCTCACGACCCCATTTAATTTTGTCCCATACTCTTTCATGCCCGTAATAAAGAAACATTTTTGTGATTACTTCGATGCCTGCTATTGCACCAGCCCAACTCCATTTGCCAGTAATGAGCCACGCGATAAGAAAAGTATCACTTGTAGCTAATATTCTCCAAGTTATAGTCTTGGCAAGACTTCTAGATACTTTAGATTTCATGCTATATTATAACAATAAACTGTTTAATTATCAAGGAGTTGTTGCATCATTGGCATCAGCGTCTTCTGTTTGCTGGTAACCACCATCTAAAACTATACTCCAAGTGCCTTGTTTATACACGCCTTCGTATGATTTGACCCATTCTGTACCGTTGAATTTGTATTGTATGCCGGTATTTAGGTTTGTCACATAGTGTTGCGTTGAATCAGGATCTGATGCATCAAAGGCTATGTTCCATTTACCAGTAGAGCTGTTGTATTCTATGATATCTCCAACCCTTGCCACTAGTGTACCCCAAGTTGCACTTTGGAAGCTGGCAGTAGAGTCACCAACATCGTTGATTACAAGGTATCTGTCACCATTAGCAGGTGTGCCTGGATTGAACGTTGCAGGATTTATTATTTTCTTTACGGCAGTCAGTGTGTTACTAGGAATAGTGTCCTCGTCGATTGTATACAGCAGAATGGTGTCATCCAGTGTGGTGGTTGCTATAGTTCCGATAATTTGATTGCCGTTAGGCTGATCAAGTCTTATTTGCGATGTTCCATTTGTTACTTTTCCATATTGATCAAGCAGTAATTTCCAATTTAGTGGTGGACCAAATGCCTCGAAAGGATCAGCAAGTCCAGGATCTCTTGCACCTGTATGAAATCCATCACCTCCTGATTTTACATTTGTACCGGTACTGCCTAATAATCGAAGCTGGTTGCCTGACACTAACAAACCATAATTGTTTGGTGTGATAAAGCTTCTTGAAAGTAATTCACCGTCGATCAATCCTTTCGTGATACCACCGTCGTCGTCGAAAATACTCATAATGATTTTCTGTACTACACCTAGTTTTTTAACTTTAACAGGCGGAGATAACCATATTGGCATACTAAACTGTAATGATGCTACATCAATTTCTGAATCTGCACCCACCGGAATAGTTCTCGAACTGAATGTAATGTTACCTAACTCGACATAACTTAAACTTGTCCAGTCAATGTAATTGTCTGTTTTCTGTATTTCAAAATCTGGGTTAAACAAGTATAGTATCTGTTCTAGTATCTGTAGTTTTTGATCCGTATTCGATGAAAAAATATCTGCTGTGACTTCCAATCTAAAAGGTGATGGCATGACTTTTTCTACGGTGAATCCAGCGCCAAGCTGATTCGTATAGTTGCCGTCTGCATCTACGTCTCTTTCTCTTAAATGTTGTTTTTCTATGTGATAAGGATTCTGCATTCTTTCCCTGTCAAAGTTTAGCTCTCGCACATAACAAGCAATCTTTGGTGCATAATTCATTGCGTTTTCACTATTGTTTCTTATGATATTGGCCACTTGTCTTGTAGGATCTCC
>Ga0208878_1000498_pt1 | contig 13553 bp, 5 predicted proteins | sample Knorr_S15_td_Sur_FD_185600 | JGI IMG/M metagenome (GOLD analysis project Ga0208878, IMG submission 185600) | Marine microbial communities from Southern Atlantic Ocean transect - Knorr_S15_td_SurfaceA_ad_5m_LV_A (SPAdes) (version 2) | ecosystem: Environmental > Aquatic > Marine > Oceanic | place...
CTCCTGCAACAGTAGTTGAATGTAGTACAAAATCACCAGTTAAGTCAGGATCTCTAGTTAGAGACTGATCAGAACCTCCATCATAAGGAGTAGATCCTCCCCACTCAAATTCAATTATTTGATTGCCATTCTTATCGTTAATGATAACTTTATCTCCTGCATTATTTAAGCTTAAGCTACCACCAGTTGCAGTAGTTACAATATCAGCACCTCCAAACTCACCAGTAGGTGATCCTCCACCAAAAACAATTGCTACACCACCACCGCTAAGAATACTTCCGTCGGCAAATGTATGTCTCAATCCTACATTATCATATATTGTATAACCACTTATGTCAAGAGCTATGGAATTTGTATTTACTAATTCAACAAATTCATCACCTTGAGCACTTCTTGAACCGTCTCCATTTGCATCACCTTCAACAACATCAGTTGTTGCAGCATCGTCAGAAGGAGGATCAGTAAGTACCTCATTTAATACAAGTGGGTTAGAAACATCGTCATCTGATAGAGTTAACATAAATTTACTTGGTGAACCTACACTTACGTTATCTCCACCTGAAGCAGTAAATAATCCGAACTCAATATTTTCGTTTCCTTCTTCAAGATCATCGTTAGTAACATTAATTGTTACGTATTGAGTAGTACTACTACCAGCATCGAAAGTTAGAGTCTGTGGTGTAAATCCATCAATATCTCCAAGATTTCCATTACCTGTACCAGAAGTAGCTACTGTAACCTCTGTAGCATTTGTACTACTAGCTCCATTAATAGTTACACCTAGAGTGAAGCTCGCATCTTCACCTTCTTTGTAAGTTCCTCTCATAACTTGGAACTGAACTTTTGTACTAGTATGATTATAAAAGTTAGTACTATCAAGCTTCATACCAGGTGAGAAAAGAGCACCATTAGCTGATGTGACTCCAGAATGAGATACAAATCCTCCAGTTAAGTCAGGACTCCTTGTAATGGATTGGTTGATTCCACCCTGAGATGCATCATAAACTTGACTTAATACAGTTAACCCATCAGGATTTTTAATCATAACCGTTCTACCAGAATTTCCTAAAGCAACTCCACCATTATTTTCAGAAGCAGTGTGAACAATTGCACCACCAAAGTTAGTAGGCGAAACAGGAATTCCTCCACCAAAAACAACTACTGCCTGACCAGCATCAACAATTGTTCCTTGAGGGAATATATGTCTAGCTGCTGAATTAGGTTCTTCACTATCTGTTAAATAGTATCCACTTAAATCAAATGCACTTGAACCATTGTTAACTAACTCAATAAATTCATCAGCAATTGCGTCCCTTGTTCCATCGCCATTAGCATCTCCTGTAATGTCACTAGCAGGATCAATATGTAATTCATTAAATATCATACTGAAATCACCTAGATCGTTATCTAAAATTGTCAGAGTAAATGTATTTGGAGAACTTAATGAAGACTGAAATCCACCAGATAAATTCTGTAAAGCAAACGTATGTGTTTCTTCACCTTCTGGCGTCTCATCGTCTGTGATTGGAATATTAACAGTTATTGCTGCAGATGATCCCGCAGGGAATGTTAAAGTATCACTAACAAAGTTTCCTACATCTGTGCTGTCAGATCCTGTATATACCAAATGCACAACAGTTGCTGAATCTGCACTTGGGTCAGCAATTGCTACTGATAAAGCGTATGTTCCAGCTCCTTCACTAACTGAACCCTCACCTGACTGTAAGTATACAGAGGTAGGGGATGCATCACTTGAATATCCTTCATAAGGGAATGGATTTGGCATGTCAGAATTTTTACTGTATGTGTCAGCACACTTTTTACATGCTGTCCAGTCATTTACAGCAAAAGTAGTTTTTGCCTCTTTACCATTTTTTCTATACAACCATCCGTCAATATATTCCCATGGTTCACCTGTACCGTCAGTGCCAAGTGCACCAGCCACGTCCATAGTTACTGTATCAGAACCATCAATATGATAAAGAACTATTGCATCATCTCCATTGAAAGTGTTACCATTAGTATACATGTCTGCAGCAACACCAAACCAGTCGTCAAAGCCACCAGAACCTGCGCCACTTCTTCTACCAATGTGGTAGAAATTGCCTGCTTTTAGCGTTCCAGCGTCTAGATAGTAGTCGATTGTTGAGCTACTGCTTGCTTTACCATTTGAAGCAACATCTATTCCATACTTTGTTAAGTCTGCAATATCAGTTACAGCGTATAATTCTAAAGCCTTTGGATAACCTCCCGAAAGATCACCGTCTAAAACACCAGTAATCATTAGTTTTTCAGGTAAGGTTGGCTTATAAGTTCCTTTTGGAAAAGGCTTAAGCATGTCTGAATTTTTGCTAAATGTGTCAGCACATTTTTTACATGCGGTCCAGTCATCCATATTAAATGTCGTAGAAGCTTTAGCTGCATGATTTCTATACAACCATCCATCGATATACTCCCAAGGTTCACCGGTACCATCTGTACCAACTGCTCCAGCAACATCAATATTGACAGTATCTGAACTAGTTATTTTGTATAGAGCTATTGCGTCATCACCATTCATTGTGTTTCCGTTGGTGTACATATCAGCAGCCTCTCCAAACCAGTCATCATATCCTCCATTGCCTGTACCACTCTTTCTTCCAATCATATATGAAGAACCTGCTGCTAGGCTTCCCGATTGTAGGTAGTAATCAGGTTTTGTACTTGCCTTACCATTTGAAGCAACATCAATACCGTATTTTGTCAGATCCCATATGTCTGTTTCAGCATATAACTCAATTACTTTTGGATAACCACCACTCAAATCTCCATCTAGGACACCAGTGATTATTAGCTTCTCATTAGCTATGTCGTATGATCCAAGCTTACCTGCAGAACTAACTTTCAATGCAGTACCACCTACATCAATTTGAGCTAGCTGTGCTTTAGTGATACCAGAATTAGAATTTCCAAAACCGATAACATCTTCTTTGTAACCCGTAACTACTATACTTCCTGTCCCCCAGTCAGAACTTGAGTTGTCAGAAAAATTAAGACTTGTGACCGTGCTGTCAACAGCTAGGTTAATTTTTCCTGATACCATTGTTATCTTACCAGCACCAGCCTGGTTAGCATTAACATTAAGATTAAGTACCTTGTCTGTATCAACCTGGATTGTAGCTGCAAGGACATTTTCTGAATTAGCGTTCAAAGTACCACCTGTATTTATCCAAATTTTGGTGTCAGATGTTTTGAATTTATCTTTAGCCGACTTCACAGTAAGTTGTCCATTACCAGCATTTCCAGTAAATCTTACCGCACTTTTATGCTGCGTAAAATCAGAGTTTGGACCAAACTCAACCTTACTGTTAGCATTTATATTAAGCCATTTGGTAGATATGAATTTACCATCAAAATGAACTTGGGTATTAGCCCTATTCTGAGGATTTGCTAAAGTTAAATGACCAGAATTGTTTATGAAAACATCAAAAAACTTAATATGAGAACCAGCACCATTAGTTTGGAAGGCTTTATTCGTTGTTCCTATGGTCGTTGACAGTTTTACTGGTAAATGAAATGCAACTCGCGCATCTGTTCCGTTGGCTTGAATTGGAGCACCAATTCCACTATTTCCGTTTATAAGTAATGTGTCATTACCACTACCAGTTCCTATTATAGCTCCTTTAACTTTTGTTGCTAGAACTTGTCTGACACTATAAACACCATCAACAATAATTGTATCTCCATTGGTATCCAATTTAATTTTATCAGCTGCTGTAGGTACTTTTCCAGTTGACCAGTTTGCTGCGTTAGAGAAGAGCTTATCACCTCCACCATTTGTAAAGTTAATTTGTCCATATACTATTGATGATTGAACAAATAATAATGTTATTGTTATAATTCTAAAAATATTTCTCATTGTATTATTGTTTTGTAAAGTCAAACACCCAGTTACCGTCTTTTATACCACCAGTAGTAGTAAAACTGGTTCTAAGAGTTCCCTCAGTTACTGAGATACTTACTGCGACACCGTCGCTTCTTAAAATCTTGTTTTTGTCTGCATTCTGGAACGTCCAAGAACCTGAGCTAGGCCAGATCTCACCGCTGTCAGAGTTCGAAGTGCTGTAGCTTCCGCCGCTCGCTGATCCTCCAGATATGGTTAGGGTCATGCTTGTGAAAACGTCAACTATCGATCCGTCTTTAGTTACGGAGTTAGCGTCTTTTACTTTCCATGTACCATTAAGCAGGTTTCCTTGCGTGTCAAGGGGATCTACCGGAGTGACGTCGTCACCACCATCCTCATCAGAACATGAGATGAACATGGCAGAAAGTAATAATGTTAAAAATAGGGATTTAAGGTAATTATAATTTTTCATACTAAGTGGTTTAATTTAACAATATATAGATTTTTCCTAAAAATTGAAAAATCTGGAATAATTATTCCTAAAAATTGAAAAATATGAAATTATTTATTGAATAAATAAACAATTAATTTCCAAGAATTTTGATCTCATCAACTTGATAAGTTGTAGTTTTTGAAGGGTCACCACCAGAATATTTAAATCCAATTCTCACCTTTCCATTGTAGGTAGAAAGGTCTACGTCACCTGAAGAAGTGAATGAGCTTGCATATCCAGAATTTGATCCTTCAGCAATTTTTGCATTTAATTTATCCCAAGTCGCAGAACCTAGATTGTTTCCAGTGAAGTCACTGGATATAAAAACTTCTAAAGCATCTCCATTATTGTAGGCGTCTTTTGTTTCAAATGTGAGAATTTCATTATTTGATCCATTTAGATCTATTTCAGGGGTAATTAGCCATACTATCATAGCAGTCTCATCAGTATTGTATGCTGATATTTGAGCATATTTATTGTTTGAGTATTCCCTTGCTTCCCACTTTTCCTTACCTCCAATCTGGCTTATGTTGTACCAGTCTGTGAGGTTCACATATACATCGTACCCTGTATTAGATATGCTTTCAAAATTTTCATAAAACAACGGCTCTGGTTCTTTGCATCTGTTACCATTTAAGTTACTTAACCAGTCAGTATTTCTTAGGATAAGCTGTTTTTCATTATAGTATGAAGAAGCAATTCCAATAATTTTACCAGAACCATTTGGAATTTTTTCACTACCAAAGCTTGCAAGAGAACGAGTGTAAACAGTAAATTTTGTATTACAATCTGTTATAATTCTAGACCCAGAAATTATCTGATCAACGTCTTCGGTTTTGAACTGAACATCTTCAATCTCTACTAGGACTGATTCGAAATTTCCAGTTTTTAGTTCATTCAAAGTGACCTTTATTGGGAGTGGTAGACTTGAGGTTTCTTCAATTACCTCAACTATACTTTCTCCATCAATTTCACCATTAAAACTTAAATCAGAAATTTGCTTAACATCTGCAAATGATCCAAGTTTTGAATCTTTAATTAATATTTTTAGTTTATTTCCTTCGCTAATTTTATTTTCAACACTGTTATCAAATCTCACAACAATACCCCCTGTTTCATCCTGAAGAACAATATTTCTTTGAGTAATGTTTCCTCCTTTAGGTGCAAGCGTCACAACACCTTCTATAAAATAGTTATCATCTATGGCTCCCTCTGATCTACTCTTTAGAGCATCAATTCCAAGTCTGTTGATTGATGACCTAGGCTCATTCATTGAAATATCATTCTCTGTCCTCATAAAAAGCTGATAATCAGTATTGAAACGGGTCAAGACTCCTCTTATTTTCCCCTTTCCTGTTGGAAGAGGATTATTTGCAAAGTCTGAGTAACTACTAGTCCTTACAATAACTTCATATCCCAGTTCATCAACAATAATTCTGTTTGTTGCACCTCCTAAATCTTTACTAGAACTGTAATAGTTACCACCAATTTCATTGTCTTTGAATTGTACATTGTCAAACTCAATTAGGGTGTGGAGATATTTATCCGAAATATCGGAGATTGATATTTTGTTCACAAGTGTCTCTTCATCAACGACTTCACAACTTCTTAGTAGATGATCACCTATTATGATATCTGGTATTCTTCCAATTTGCGTGTTATTGTACAAATCACCAATCTCTAATGCTCCAAAATCAACCTGAGTATAAAGATTATTTAGTTTTATGTAGACCTTTCTTCCAGGTTCGTATGAGGTATAATTATCGTATCTGTCAAGAGATATGTTAAACCCCTTTCCACTATCATCAACAAGAGAGATGTTTTTGTATATATTACCTCCTTCATCTGAAGATACAACGTAGCCTATTAACACGTCATCTTCTAGATATTTACTGGCAGATGAGCCAGATGCCTTCATCATATCATCAACTGATTTAGTTGCAGTCAGGTTAGGATCATCACATGTTATTTCAGGAATTGAAAATTCATCATCTTGTACACAAGAAACGTGAGAAATAATGATTAGTAGTAATATCCAGTAATTTTTCATTTTTTTCTAAAATCTAAAGTAAACATTAAAATAATAAGTTCTTCCGTATCCGTACCAGTATCTTGGTCCAAAAATTCTTGAGCCACTATCAACATCCTGTTTTAACAATCTATAATTAGCATTTCTTGACTGTTCATATCCTCCACTTTTATATCTTGTATCTAGCAGATTATTTGCACTTAGTATAACACCAATGTAGTAGTTATCAATTTTCCAGGATTTTCCTCCAAAAAGATTCAAAAGAAAAATATTATCAAATCTCTCTTGCTTCAACAGAGTTCTTGCATCAGCTTCGTTAGCCTCAGGGAATGGAAATCCGTCTGGATCATCCGGATTGATATAAAAATTGTTGGTTCTCAAAATAGGGGATATATCTAAATAATTGTGTGTCAGATAATTTCCGTTTGCACTAATCCACCAATATTTTGGATCTCTATGCTCAATACCAAATGAATAACCTCTATGAGGAGTACCTGGTACTTTATAATTTTTAATGTATGAGGTCCCATAACTTGCTACTCCATTAATATCGTCAGATGTTAAATACAAATTTGGGTTTTCTGTGTATATATATTCTCCAAATGCAACTCCTGATGATAACTTTATAGTACTAGTTATATTTGATTCTGCACCAAATTCCAAACCATAATGTTCTCTGCTAGTTCCGCTCATTATTTCAGAAACAAAATCTGAACTCTCTTCTAATCCTGATAAACCTTGAGCAAAAAAGAAAGAGATTTCTGTCATATTCTCAAATTTTGTGTAGTAACCAGTTAAATTAAGTTTAATTGGTTTAACATTCATGCTATACGTACCCTCTGCTGAGTAAATTTTTTCAGTGTCTAAATCATTAACAAAGTTGTGATTCTCTCGTGAGTTAGAAAATGAATTTCTAATGGTTGGTGGTCTATCAATGTATGCTCCATTTATATTTAAAATATGTCTTCCAGTAATTCTGTATTCTAGACCAGCTTTACCACTTAATGAATAAAATTCTTTTTTCTCACCTTTTCCATAAGAATTTTCTGGATAAACTCCATTCCTAAATTGACCATCTCTCTGAAGACTTCTGTAACTATACTTAGGACTAACAAATAAAGAAAATTTATTGGATGAGTAGGTAATATTTGAGAAAGCACTCAAGTTTAGAGAATTCATTATAAAGTTATACTTAAACTTTTCATCTTTACCTATTACTCTATCTGGATTATTTAAATCATTTTGGGCTTGATCTCCGGTCCTGTAACTGTCTGTATCAATGTAATAATCTCCACCTAGCATATCCTTGGACATGGCAAAGTTATTCGATACTAAGTTTTTTGCATTAACTCCTAGAGTAAGATCGAAATTATCATTAATGTCATAGTTAAATGCGGAATTAATTTGAACTAGCTGATCATCAACCCTGTCCTCGTAAAGCATGTAAATACTTCTGTTATTATCATTTTTCTGCATATTCGATTGATACAAGAAATTCCAATCTAACTGGTTATAATTACTTTGAGAGGAAAATTTAGAAAATGCATATTCTGACAAGTCAGGTCTATCTGAATAGTTTCTAAGGTAGTAAGAAGGTAACTTTCTGTAGTAAGACGGGTCGGGATTAGGTCCCCCAGAGTAATTTAACCTGCTATTTCCCATGGACCCAAATTGGTACAACAAACTTGTCTTGATATTTGACCTATCGTTTAACTTCCAGATGTGTGATAATATGAAAATTGGTTCGTTAAGGTTTTTTATTCTTGAGTTCCTTTTCTTTCCCTCTTGCCATCCCCAGTAGGAGTTGTAATTTTCAGATGTTAAATCATAAACTTCCTGCGTATTTGGAGAGGATTTTCCTCTTCTATTTTTTGCATAAATGGCTACAAGATTTATGCTATGAAAATCATTTATAATTTTTTCTAATGACAAGAAAAAAGAATTTGCATCATAAAAAGTACCTTGAAAATGGCCTTCCTCAGCCCATCTTCTGCTAGCAGAAACCGTATAGTGCCAATCTCCCTTAATTGAACCACTGTATGTTGCAAGAACCCTATTAGTATAACTTGTGTTAGTAGATGAGTATGAAACTCTAAGACCCTTTTGATATTCGGATGTTCTCAGAATAAAGTTTGTCGATCCATTAATTGATCCAAAATTTGAGGTTCCTACCTCAAGGCCTTTAGTGTATTCTCTATTTCTAAGTACGTCGTTAAGTCCACCCCAATTACTCCATTGTGGTCTGCCGTCATACAATTTATTTAGTTCAAGACCATTCATGAGGACTAAATTGTTTCTCGAATCATAACCTCTTTGTCTAAATCTTGCAATACCAAACTGATATGCTGCAATGCTTTGAAATACGTCATTGTATGCACTAAGTTGACCCGAAGCAAAATCACTACTATTAGCATCATCACTTAGATCAAAGTCAGATAAAGAAATAATACCAGACTCAAGATCAGAGTCTATGGATGTTGATGAAAGTTCTACTATAAAATTTAAATTATTAATATCTATTTCATCAATACCTAAAACTATTTCTTCGTATCCTGATTTTGAGAAAGTAATACTATTAACCCCATCAATTTCAATTGAAAAGAAACCATTATCATCAGACGATGTTTCGGATTTTTCTGTTTTAATTAGGACAAAACTTATGGGTTCACCTGATAGTTTATCCAGAATCTCTCCATTTAATTTTTGAGCAATTGTTCTCTGAAATCCGAGTAGAATAAAAAAAAGAAATAGGTATCTCATTTACATATCGAAATTAACACTAAATAGTTAAATTAATATTATTTTGCATTAAATAGATTTTAAAAAATGAAACTTTATTACATAATACTTTTTTTAACCTTTATCATTAGTCATAATTCATATTCTAGTGAGAAGAGATTTAAGGTTCACACACTTGCATTTTATAATCTTGAAAACTTATTTGATACCATAAATGATACCTCTAAAAGAGATGAGGCTAGTCCAATTATGGAGATGAAATATAATAGGTCTGAGGTATACAATAAAAAAATTAAAAATCTATCTAAGGTAATCTCAGGAATTGGTTTTGAAGAAACAAAAACATTACCAACAATAGTTGGTTTGTGTGAAGTTGAAAATAAAAATGTTGTTGAGGATTTAATTAATTCTGACTTACTCAAGAATGCAAATTATGGTATATCACACTTTGATTCACCTGATGAGAGAGGAATTGATGTAGCACTAATTTATAGGAAAAATATGTTTAAAGTTTTAAATGAAAATTCTGCATACTTGGAACTTAAATATGCTTCAGGAAAAATTAATTATACAAGAGATCAGCTTGTAGTTGAGGGGGTTTTAGAAAATGAAAAAATTTATATCATTGTCAATCACTGGCCATCAAGATCAGGAGGAGAACTTGGTTCTAGACCATACAGAAATAAAGCTGCTGAACTAAATATGTTTATTATTGATTCCATTCAGTCAATAAATAAAAATGCTAAAATTATAACTATGGGTGATTTTAATGACGATCCAACTAATGAGAGTATCAAAAAAATTTTAGGAGCAAAAGATTCAAGAAATAATTTAAAAAACTCAGACTTATATAATCCTTGGGAAAATTTATTTAAGTCGGGGGTTGGAACCTTGGTATATAGAGATAATTGGAATCTGTTTGATCAAATAATATTTACTGGCTCATTAATAAATGAAACCAAAAAAAGATTAAGGTATTACAAATCCGAGGTATACAGTCCTAAATATTTATTTAATAAAAGTGGAAGATGGAAAGGATATCCTTTTAGAAGTTTTTGGAGTGGGGGTTTTACAGACGGGTATAGCGATCATTTACCAGTTTATATGCTCCTTGTTAGAGAACTATAATCTTTTTTTTTAGTATAATAAATGGTTTAATTACCGTTTTAATAAGTAATACTATTATAACTTTATTCATGAATTATAAGTCTTTATTCCTATTTGTACTCTTATTTTTCTTATACCTAGACATATATTCAACACATATAAGAGCTGGTGAGATTGTAGCCAGAAGAATTTCAACTACTAGTCTAACGTATGAATTTACTGTCATTGGATATACTGACACTGGTTCAGAAGTTGAATTTGGGGGTGGTGAATTTTCATTTGGTGATGGAAATTTTGTTGAAATACTAGACGAAGAAGCAATCTCATCACAAAAAATTCTATTGGATAATCAGGTTGCTCTAAATTTATTTAAAGTTGTTCATACTTTTCAAGCTCCCGGAAGATATGTTGTGAGTTATTTTGAACAAAATAGAAACGATGAGATTGTTAATATGGATAATTCTGTTGACACCCCATTTTTTATAGAAACGGAGATTTTAATTGATCCTTTTTTTGGTTTAAATAATACACCAGTACTTTTAATTCCACCAATAGATAACGGTGTTGTTGGTATAAGATACATACATAATCCGGGTGCTTTTGATCCTGATGGTGATAGTTTGTCCTATGAATTAGTTATACCAATGCAAAGTAAAGAGTATGAGGTTACAAATTATAGATTTCCAAATTTTGAGGAGTTTTATCAAAAATATGAGGAAGGTAATGAGGCAGGTCTTGGTACACCAACTTTTACTCTTGATTCGATAATAGGTGATCTTATGTGGGATGCCCCTGGTATGGGGGGTGAATATAATTTTGCGTTTAGAGTTGTTGAATGGAGAAAAGTAGAAGGCGAATGGTTTAAACTTGGGCATGTTACTAGAGATATGCAAGTAATAATAGAAGAATCAGATAATCAAAGACCAACTATTGAAATTTTGGATCCAATTTGTGTTGAAGCTGGTACACTAATAAAGGACACCGTTACTGCTGAAGATCCAAATTTTGATGATATTAAATTGGAAGCTTTTGGTGGTCCTTTTGAATTTCAGTCCTCACCAGCATCCTATAAATTAAATCCTGCTCAATATCAAAATACTCCTGCAGATTTATTTTTTGAGTGGCAAACTGAATGTTCTCATGTTAGAGAAAGACCATATGATATCCAGTTTAAGGTAACAGATAAGGCTAGATATGGTCCAAATCTTGTCGAATTTAGTAATTGGCAAATTAAAATAGTTGCTCCAGCACCGACTGGTCTAGCAGTCATCCCAAGACCTGGCAGAAATACACAGTTGACCTGGGATCCATACACTTGTGATAACTCTGAAAAAATTCAGATTTGGAGAAGGGTAGGAAGCTTTGATTTTACTCCTAGTGAATGTGAAGTAGGTATTCCTGATGGGTCAGGATATATACTTGTGGGTGAAGTTGATGGAGATCAAATATTATTTGATGATACAAATAATGGCGAGGGATTGGCTCCAGGTTCAAAGTATTGTTATAGGATTTTAGCTGAGTTCCCTCTTCCAGAGGGCGGAACCAGTTATGTTTCAGATGAGGTTTGTGTTGTTATTGAGGCTAACGCACCTGTAATTACGAATGTTAGTGTTAGAAGAACAAATGCTGCTGATGGTAGTATTGATGTCAAATGGTTTCCACCTTTAACACTAGACTCAATAACATATCCGCTACCTTTTTTCTATAAGGTTTCGACATATAATGGTTATGGAACTTCTGACAAGCTGTATGAGTCTGACTTTATTTTAGATACTACTTTTATTGATAATAACTTAAATACCTCTGACAATATTTACAGCTATAAGATAGAGGTTTTCGATTCACTAAAAAACTCCATAGATTTTTCATATTATGCTTCTTCACCTAGATTAGAATTGAGTGCGAAGGAAAGTGAAATTGATCTTAGTTGGAATGCTGATGTTCCATGGTCTAATTCATCATCACTATATCCATTTCATTATGTTTTCAGAAATAATGTTGACGGAGAATCACCAAATGATTTCATTTTAATTGATTCTGTAAATGTTATAGATAATGGTTTTAAATATTCTGATGATGGAAGTTTTGAAAATATCCCATTAGATGAAAATAAAATTTACTGTTATTATATCATGACATCTGGTACGTATGAAAATGAAAAGTTACCTGAGGATCGTGAACTAAAAGATCTAATATTAAATAATTCACAAAGAATTTGTGCTCAAACGAATGACTTAACACCTCCTTGTCCACCTCAAAGTCTAATTGTATCAGATGAATTTAGTTGCGAAAATTATTTTGATAATCAATCGTGTGAAATTAGAGAATTTGAGAATAGAATTGAGTGGCAAGTTGATGGGGATATATGTGGAGAGGATACAAGATTTTTTAATATCTATTTTTCTGATGACAATAAAAATTTTAATAAAATTGGTTACTCCACAAACACATTTTTTATTCATAAAAATTTATCAAGTTTAAAGGGATATTATTATGTCACTGCTCTTGATAGATCAGGAAACGAAAGTTTGCCGACCGATACACTTATAAGGAATAATTGTCCCCAGTATGTTTTGCCAAATGTATTTACCCCAAATGATGACGGTAAAAATGATTATTTTTCACCCTTTTTCTCTGACGGATCAATAACAGATTTTGATTATTCTAATTGCCCAAGATTTGTGAGGAAAGTTAACATATCAATTGTGGACAGGACTGGAGTAGAGGTATTTGATTATGATTCAAGTGAGGACAATATAAACGGAATTTTTATAAATTGGGATGGAAAAAACAAGTATGGCGCTGATGTTGCTGAAGGCATATATTATTATAATGCTAAGGTAGTTTTTGATGTACTTGATGGATTTGATAATGAAAAAGAGATTAAAGGATGGGTTCAACTACTAAGATGACAAATAATATTATTTTCTATGATGGCTATTGTGTTGTTTGTAGCCGATTTATTAGATTTTTAATAAAAATTGACAGGAAAAAAATCTACTCTTTTGCCAATATATCATCCAAGATTTCTGATAAAATTTTAAAAAATAAAATGGATGGAGATCAAATAGGTAAATCTATTGTATTGTATTCTGGAGATAAAATTTATAAAAAATCTGATGCTGTAATTAAAATTTTCACTGGATTTGGTGGACTCTTTGGAATTTTTAATTTGTTACAAATTTTTCCAAGAGTTTTAAGAGATTCATTTTATGATCTTTTTGCTAATTATAGGTATAGATTATTTGGTAAATACGATAAGTGTGATGTACCGTCTAAAGAAATAGTTGATAGGTTTATAT
>Ga0208878_1000500_pt1 | contig 13545 bp, 14 predicted proteins | sample Knorr_S15_td_Sur_FD_185600 | JGI IMG/M metagenome (GOLD analysis project Ga0208878, IMG submission 185600) | Marine microbial communities from Southern Atlantic Ocean transect - Knorr_S15_td_SurfaceA_ad_5m_LV_A (SPAdes) (version 2) | ecosystem: Environmental > Aquatic > Marine > Oceanic | place...
CTTGTTGGACTATACGCCGCTTTTATCGTTGGCTTGATTACTGCTCTTTTTGGCGGAAGGCCAGGTATGATCTCGGGAGCGACAGGTGCATTGGCTGTTGTTATGATTTCCCTTGTATCGGAGCATGGTGTTCAATACCTATTTGCGACTGTAATCCTTATGGGTATACTCCAGATACTTGCTGGTGTTTTTAAGCTAGGAAAATTTATCCGGATGGTTCCTCAACCAGTGATGTTGGGTTTTGTTAATGGGCTCGCAATAGTAATTGGCCTTGCCCAAATAAGGCAATTCCAATATGAAACTGCAGATGGCAATTTGGAATGGATGAGCGGCATGCTATTAAGTACATCGGTCTTAATAGTCTGTATTACAATGGTATTAATTTGGCTTACTCCAAAAATAACACGACTATTACCTGGACCTTTAGCAGCAATAATAATTGTCAGCCTAGTTGTTATTTATTTTGATATTCCTGTTCCATCCGTCGGAGATCTCGCCCCGGTGGCTGGTGGTTTGCCACTTTTTTCTATTCCGATGGTTCCTCTTAACTTAGAAACTATATATATTATCTTTCCTTATGCGATAGTGCTGTCTGCTATCGGATTAATTGAAAGTCTTTTAACTCTGAACCTTGTTGGGGAAATCACGAATAAAAGAGGTGGAACGAGACAGGAGTGCATGGCGCAAGGCGCTGCAAATACCATTACCGGGTTTTTTGGTGGTATGGGTGGATGTGCGATGATTGGTCAGTCTATGATTAATGTTAAATCAGGCGGAAGAACAAGAATTGCCGCTACGGCCGCCTCTCTTTTTCTACTTTTCTTTATTTTGTATGGCAGTGCGCTTATTGAAGCCATTCCGATAGCCGCTTTAGTGGGCGTTATGTTCATGGTGGTAATTGGTACCTTTGCTTGGAATTCTATCAGCTTAATCACAAAAATCCCAAAATCTGATGCTCTTGTTATCGTCTTGGTAACTGTTGTCACAGTTCTCGAAGACTTAGCTGTTGCTGTTTTAGTGGGTGTTATAGTTTCTGCTTTAGTATTTGCCTGGAACTCCGCTATAAGGATACGAGCCGTTGAACGGCCCTCTATAAGAACAAAGGGAGCTAAGGTTTATGATATTGAAGGACCTCTTTTTTTTGGATCCGTCGAAAGTTTTGTTGAAATTTTCAAACCAGATGATGACCCGAAAACAGTTATTCTAGATTTTGCTAAGTCAAAGGTAGTTGATCAATCGGCGTTGAAAGCCATCGAAGATATTGCTGAAAAATATCAAAGTTCTGGAAGAGAGGTGAAATTACGTCACTTAAGCCGTGATTGTCATGACCTCTTGACAAAAACAGGTCAGCTTATGGTAGACAGCGATGACGATCCAACTTACCAGATAGCTGTTGATTATAATGTAAAGACAGGCGTCTTAGCTAAATAATTTAATCTTGTAAATCAATTCGTGGGCAATTGCTTTTCTACTAGCCTAGCTAAAACTGATGCACCCACTGGAATTATATCTGGATCTAGTGTGAACTTAGGGCTATGAAGTGGTTGAGTTCCACTGTGGCCTATCCTACAGTATGCTCCTCTAACATGTTTTAACATATCGGCAAAGTCTTCAGAGCCAGTAGCTGGCCGCGCAGCTCTTATAATATTTTCTTTTCCAACAATTTCTTCTGCGGCATCCATATAACAATCACTTAGTTCATTATCATTATGTAGAACATCAAAAGTATTTCGAAGATCAGGTATCACTTCAACGTTATAGGTTGCTTCAAGCCCTCTGCATATCGCTTTTACACGATCTTCAACTAACGCATAAACTTCTTCGGAAAAATACCGTATTGTTCCACAAAGAATAGCTTCCTCAGGTATTACATTGTACGCCGAGCCAGAATGGATCTGAGTTATTGATAAGACAACGCTTTCTAGAGGTGGCGTGTTTCTTGAAACTATAGCCTGCATTTGATCAATCATGTTTGCGCAAATAATAATCGGATCTATTGATTGATGAGGCATAGCAGCATGACTTCCTTTTGCATTTATTGTTATATCAAAAAAAGAAGCACCAGCCATGGCTTTACCTTTGCATATTGTAATCTCACTATGTCTACCATTTGGAGAATTATGTATTCCATAAATTTCAGAGCATGGGAATTTTTCAAATAAACCCTCTTTTAGCATAAGTCGCGCTCCTCCCAGGCCTTCCTCAGCTGGTTGAAAAATTAAGATAGCCTTACCTTTAAAATTGCGGGTTTCACACAGATGCTTTGCCGCCCCCAGTAACATTGTAGTATGCCCATCATGCCCACAAGCATGCATTTTGCCTGGGTTTTTTGATGCATAATCAAGATTAGTGGTTTCCTCAATTGGGAGCGCATCCATATCTGCTCTTAACCCAATTTGATTACCACCTTTTTGCTTGCCATTTATTACAGCTACTACTCCTGTCTTCCCAATATTTGTATGTATCTCATCCACTCCAAAATCCTCAAGCCTTTTTTTTACTATTTCAGATGTTCTTACCTCTTCAAACCCTAATTCGGGATGCTGGTGAAGATCTTTAAAGATTTTTTTTAGTTCATTGGATATTTTGTCTATTTCTGGTAAAATATTCATACATTTATTCCTGCTTTAATAAATTGCGATAACTAGCATGCAAAGAATACGAGCTTAAATTATTTATAAATTTTAACAAGCTAATTGGAGAAAAAATTGTCAAAGGCGATCATCGTAAGTGCATATGGTTCCTCTGAAGTCTTGTCCTACAAGGAAAGGGACATCAGTGAACCTTCTGCTAATGAAATTAGAATTAGAAATACGGCTATAGGTGTAAACTATCATGACGTATATGTACGATCGGGACTTTACAAAACACTGACTTTACCCGGCATTCCAGGGTGCGAAGCTAGTGGTATAGTCGAAAAGATTGGCGATAATGTCGAAGGCTTTGTGGTTGGAGAAAGAGTAACGTTTTGCACAAGAGAATATGGGGCTTATGCAACCCACATAAATATATCGCATGATAAAGTAATTAAAATCCCTGATTTTTTAAGTGATGAATTAGTTGCAACAAATTTCCTAAGAGCGATGACAGTAGAAATGCTTATTAATCGAATAACATTAGTTGACTCATCAAAAACAATTTTGGTAACAGCCGCGTCTGGGGGCGTTGGTCGCCTACTTTGCCAATGGGCAGCCGCAATGGGTGTGAAGGTAATAGGGAGTGTAGGATCACAAGAGAAAATAGAGGACGCGAAATTGAATGGATGTATTGAAACTTTAGTTTCGAGTGACAAAAATTTTAGTGAGAAAGTGTTAGGTATTACTAATGGAAAAGGTGTGGATATCGTTTTCGACTCTGTGGGGAATGACACCTTTGAGTCTTCTCTATTATCACTAGCGAATTGTGGATATCTCATTAATTTTGGTCAATCATCAGGTCCCGTCAAACCCGTTTTAATGAGTACATTAGCTGAGAAATCACTATCTATTTCTCGCCCTATACTTTTTCATTATTTTGGTAATCGGAAAAACTATGAAAATATGGCAGCTTCGGTATTTAAAGCTTTTGAAGATGAAATAATTAAGGTTTCGGAATTTTTGCCATTTGATTTGAAAGATGCATCAAATGCGCATGACACTCTAGAATCTAGAAAGGGCGGGGGAAGTATATATTTAGTCCCTTGATTCAATAAAATGGAAAAAATAGAAATAGGCTGGAAGTATCCTGAAGCTATAATTTCATGTGAATGGCTTAAGAAAAATTTAGGAAATCAGAATTTACGTATTTATGACTGTTCAACATTTTTGCATTACACGGATGATCATCCTTCTAAACCCTATGACGTTGAGAGCGGCCACCAGGATTATTTAAGGGAACATATTCCTGGGGCATCATTTCTAGATCTTCAAATCCAGATTTCAGATCCAGAAAGTCAATATAAATTTACTTTGCCTGACATTGAGCGCTTAAGTAATAGTTTTGGTAAGTTAGGAATTGGTGACCCATACCATATTATTTTGTATTCAACAAATGGACTTCAGTGGGCCACGAGGGTTTGGTGGATGATTTACATGCTGGGATATAAAAAGGTTAGCGTATTAAACGGTGGTTTAAGAGAGTGGAATCGAAATAATTATGATCTTGAATCTGGAGAAAATTTTTATTCTAGAACAGAATTCTCAAGTTCCAAAAATCAAGGCTTTTTTGTGGGTAAGGAAAAAACATTAGATGCCATGGAAGATAATAGGTGTATTTTAATTAATGCACTGACAAGTGATATTCACAATGGAGAAAGTACGCGTTATGGGAGACCAGGTAGGATCCCAGGAAGTATAAATATTCCATTTAGTGATCTGATGGATATGAGTACGCATATGTTAAAATCACCTAAAGAAGCATTGTCGGTTTTTGCAAAACATAATATCACAAAAGATAGTGAGATACTTAACTACTGTGGAGGTGGTATTGCAGCCACATTGAATGCTTTTGTTTTGTACCAACTTGGTTTTCAGAAATTGAAAGTTTACGATAATTCTCTTAGTGAATGGGCTATGGATAAGAGTCTTCCTATGGAAATGGATTAGGTGTTGATTAAATAATGAAAAATTAAAGAGGTTTTTTTGGGTAAAGACGTTCCAATACTATATAGTTTTCGTAGATGTCCATATGCCATAAGAGCTAGGTGGGCCCTTCTTTCATCAAACATTGAAGTGGAATTAAGAGAAGTTGTTTTGAAGGATAAGCCACATGAATTTTTGAATGCTTCAAACTCTGGCACTGTTCCATGCCTACAATTAAAGGATAAAATAATTGACGAGAGTATTGATATAATGATTTGGGCTTTAAGAAAAAATGACCCAGAGGGCTGGTTAGATATGCCTGCTGAAGGGTACCGTTTAATTGATGAGGTTGAGAAAAAATTTAAACCTAACTTGGACAAAACAAAATACGCTACTCGGTATCCCCAAAATGATTGTAAAGTCAGCAAGAATTTGGCCATAGAGTATTTGATTAATCTAGACAAAAAAATAAAGGGGGAATTCCTTTATGGTGAGCAACCAAAGTTAGCTGATATAGCTATATTTCCATTCGTTAGACAATTTGCAAACATAGACATAAAGTGGTTTAGTGAATTTGGGTGGCAAAAGCTTCAAAATTGGCTAAATGCTTTTGTTGGATCAAATATGTTTGATAAATCACAAAAGAAATTTGTTAAATGGAGGCCGGCGGCTGACCCGGTATTTTTCCCTTGATCACCAGAAAAGATCTTTCAAATTACTTAATTGAATGCTTAGAAAATATGTCTCAAGCACAATTACCAAGTAAAACTATTCCCAACTTCTCTCTGTCAGATGCCTACAGGACCGCTTTAGAGATTAAAGAAATTCGTGAAAATAAAAAGGAAAAAGCTTCTGGCATAAAAGTAGGTTTTACAAACAAAACAATTTGGGACAAATACTCTGTAAACGCACCAATCTATGGATTTATGTATTCCTCAACGGTTTTGAACACCAGGCAATCATTTTCACCAGAAAAATTTCTTGAACCGAAGTTTGAGCCTGAGATCTTTTTCAGACTTAGCAAAAAACCACATAGTGAAATGAGTGATATTGAACTAATCGCTTGCTGTGAGAGCTTTGGAATTGGCGTCGAGTTAGTTCAGAGTATCTACAAGGGATGGACTTTTAAGTTACCGGATACAGTTGCCGGATTTGGTTTGCATGGCCAGTATAAAATTTTAAAAGAAATGGCAATCCCATCCAATGAAAACAATAGAGTTGCTCTTATCGATAAATTAAAAAACTTCAATCTTACTTTGAGAAAAAACTCTAAAATACTAGAGCAGGGAAAGTCAAAGAATATATTAGAAGAAAGCCCTTTAGCTGCCCTGAGATCTTACATAGAATTTTGTGAAAAAAATTTAGATTGGTTAGTCCTTGATGGGTTAATTACAACTGGTACTATTACAGACGCTTACGATATAAATAAGGCTGATGTTTTTTCCTGTGAACTTGATCGCTTATTTGAAAAGAAGTTTGTTGTTAAGTTTTAAAGTCACCAGACTTTACCTCTTGCGATAACTTTAACTTTTTTTATTTTTTTCTCTTCAGTTATAAGATTTACTTCATTAAGCATGTTCGTTACTACGCATGCATGATTAGGGATAATTTCTATTTTTTGTCCAATTACTAAATTTGTGTTTTGTTCGCTCACAATCGTGCCATGCTCTTCTGTTAATTGTGTAATTCTGAGTTCAGGGTAGTTTACTATAGAACCATGATCATTCATTCCAAAGAGGTCAGACGTTAATACTTTTGACCCAGCATCAATTATGGCTCTGTTTTTTGTCGGAGTTGACACTACAGTTGCTAAAACGGTCAAAGCGACCTTTTTTTCTGAACAAATCTTGTTTTCAACAAGAGATCTATCATTAAATATGTAAGTTCCAATTCTATACTCTGTTGCAACCGGAATATCTTTGACTTTCCACATGTCAGGCGAGCCACCGATAGAAACTGTATTTACAGCAATATTTTTTGCTTCAATTAGTTTTTTTGCGTCAGTTAAAAAGCTGTTAATTTTTTGAGCTTGAGAAGTAGGAGGGTAGGTCATTAACCCACCGAAAATTAGTCCAGGGCTTCTATTAATCAATTCTGCCAATTCACATGCTTCTTGAGGACTTATGACCCCGCAACGGTTGGCTCCAGTATCACACTCAACTAACACAGGTAAAGCTTCCTTAGCCCCTTCAAATGTCTTTGATAAGCCCTTTATGCAAAAAGAGCTGTCAGCTACGACGGAAACTTTAACTTTCTCACATAGATTTCGAAGAGCCTTTAATTTTTGTTCTCCTATTATATTGTAGGTGATAAGAACATCATCAATACCACCCTCGGAAATTATCGCCTCGGCCTCACTTATTTTTTGAGCCGTAATTCCAACCGCTCCAGCTCCAATTTGTAATTTAGCTAAGGCTGGGATTTTATGTGTCTTAATATGAGGTCTTAATTTTATCCCTATATCATCACAATATCTTTGATATGTATGTATGTTTTCTTTGACAATATTTAAATCCACAATAATTGCGGGGGTATCAATCTCTTTGATCAGACTCATTTATTTACTCAGTTAGTAACTTTCATTTCTTTTATAGTCTTGAGAGAAATTCTAAAATGAACTTATTGACTTCTTTTGGTTTTTCTTGTTGAACCCAGTGCCCCGCATCATCCAGTAGGCATGCTGATAAAAGGTTTTCATAATTTTTACCAATTCTGTTCCTTAGATCTTCACTGCTTTCATAATTAGATCCTGTGAAGAAATTTACAGGATCATACTTCCCTGTTAAGAAAGCAGAGGGTTGTTTAATTTTTGCATCTGTGAGCTCAAGTAAGTCCTCAAAATCAATTTGTTGCGCTCTATATCTATTGAGAGGCCCTCGCATCCCACTATTCTCAAACTCGCTGACTAGATAGTCCATATCTTCATTAGTCATCCAAGAGGGGTAAGTATCGAATTCAGGTATACCATCTAGATATCTCGCATTAGGGCCTTTCGAGCTAGCATTTATAGCATTCTCTTTCTGAAACCGCATTCCTCTCGCATCGATCGAAAAATAGGTTAGCTCCAAATATTTTCGTATATTTTCTTCAAATTCTGCTTCAGCAACACCTTCTTCTTGAAAATAGAGTTGATAGAAAAACTTGCCCTGATATATTTTTTTAAATAAATCGATTGTGGAAATTTTTCCTCTTGGGAAAAATGGTACTGAAAGGCCTAAAACAGCAGATATTCTACTTTCATTTAAAGCAGCAGTATTCCAGACAATTGGGCCTCCCCAATCTCGACCCATTAAGATGGCCTTTTCAAAGCCAAGAGCATCTATGACACCAATTACATCCTTAGTAAGCTCTCTCATGCTATAGGCTTTAATTTCGTATGGCTTTGATGAACCTCCATATCCCCTAACATCAATGGCAACAACGGTGTAGCCCTTCTCTGATAGCAAGGGTATTTGATGTCTCCAACTATACCAGCTTTCAGGACACCCATGAACTAAAACGATTAGAGGACCTGATCCTTCTATTTTTGCCCGTATATCTATATTATTTGATTTTAAAATTTTGAAAGTCATTTCTGATTTACCTTGTTCCTTCTAAGACAGAAACTTTTGCCATCGCTTGCTCTTTTAAACTTTGCATAGCTTTTAACACATCAAGATTAGATCCCGCTGCTTGTTTTGAGGGAAATATTTCAATTATAAACCCCGTATTATCACTTGATTTAAAAAGATTTCTTTTTAAATCTTCGGTTTCGACAGGCTGAGCTACCGCCTCGACTACAGACCATAAGGAAGGTGCCAATAGGGTGAAATTAATTGCCCTTCCGTACATCAAGAATTCTCGGCTGCTTGCATAGTTGTGACATAAGATGCCATACCATCTTTGGCTTTTTCATATATCTTCATATGCTCTGATGAATCAAACGCTCTGGACCAAAATAAGTTTGTCCATGTTCCGGAGGCTCTAGCAATATTCATTGCTGACTCTATGTCTTCATCGCTCCTAGCATCTACAACCATAAAAAAGGTGAAGCTTTCGGTGTGTGTAAAAAGAAACTCTCTTATATTCATCTCAAATTGATCAGTGAGATTTTTAACTATTGGCAGTCTGTCCTGAGGTTTATTAAGCATTCCACTTGCATATTCTGAATTTGTTTTTCCATAAACTATATAGGTGTTCATTTTTTACCTTTATTTTGAATTGTTAAAAGTCTTAGCGTTATCATTTTAAAATCTTTATAAATGTAATACCATAGTGCATGACCACGATACATCAAACACAAGTAAAATTAAATACTGCCGAGAGTATTTAATGGATTTTAAGATATTTATAGCTCGACAAATCCACAAATTTCTCCAACACACCGAATGGATGACCGAAAATATGAGGTCACCAAAAACAATAGGACTGGCCTGGGTGGCAAGAACATTAATGAATTATTCAAATGCGCAGGTGAGCATTGATATTGTAAATAGAATGAATCTGAAAAAAACGGATCATGTGCTGGAGTTAGGCGTAGGTAACGGATTGGCAATAAAGGAAATCGCAAAAATTAGTGAGAATAAAATAATTGGGATCGAAATAAGTGCAGAGTTTAGAAAAAAATTACTTAATAAACAACTGCCTAAAAACATAGTTATTTTAGAAAATGACGCAAAAGATTTGAGCAAAGAAATTCCAGATGGGTCTATAGATAAACTTCTAGCGATAAATGTAATATATTTCTTAAAGCCAATAGAAGAATATATCCTTGAGTTCAAAAGAATATTAAAAAAGGGGGGAATTGGTTATTTGGGATGTAAATTTGAAAGTATAAAGAATTTTGACATTGAAGTTGCCCCTAATAGAGATGAAGGAGCAATCATAACTCAACTATTAAACCTTGGTTTTAGCGCTTCAAGTGAGTTTATAGATTTAGGTGAGGATAGATCGCGCTACACTCTTATTAAATTTGAAAAACTATAGAGAGGAAAAAAGATGGAAAAGCGATATGCAGAGGATTTTAAAAAGGGGGACATTTTTGATCTTGGGGAGTATGCTTTTTCAGAGGATGAAATAATAGATTTTGCAAAAAAGTATGATCCTTTTCCTTTTCATATTAACAAAGATGCAGCTGAAAAAACTGTATTTGGCGGTATTATATCAAGTGGATGGCTGACAGCTCTTATTTGGCTTGGAATGATGCATAAAAGTTTTTTATCCTACGATACGATAATGGGATCACCGGGGCATGAGGAAATGACCTGGCCAAAACCAGTAAGACCTGATGACAAAGTGACCGGTCAATTAGAAATATTGGAGAGTAGAAACTCAAAAAGCAAACCCGGACTTGGTTTTGTTAGATATGAGGCGAAGTTGTTCAATCAAGACAATGAAATAGTGTTTCTCACTAAAAGCACCTTGATGATTAAGTCTCGAATTTAATTTAGATATATTTTGTGACTAATTTGGAAAAGTTTTTTCTTGCACCAAATTTTCGACCTAGAAGAAAAATACCTCCTAATTTTCTTTGAATAAAGAGGATTTGAGGATCGGGTAGCTGAAATTTATCTTTTTGGTTTATCAGTGTTGATGAAAGCAAGTTCAAATCCTCTGTAGAAATGCAATTTAGGAAATCAAATTCCTTATTTTTCCGTAAAGGCAAAGATAAGTTCCAGATTATGTCTAGAAGATACTGCTTTACCGAATTACTGGCGTTAGGACTGAAGATCTTCAAAGTTATAAGAGCTTTTTCAACCATCTCCTTTCTATCAAGCGCTAAGCCGTTAAGAATATCTTTAAAGACTTGGATATTTTTTTTAGAGACTTTACTAGTTGCACCAAAGTCCAGTAATACAATTTTTTTCGATGTATCATCAAATAGAAAGTTAGCAAAATTTGGATCTGTTTGAATTAAATTAAATTCAAATATCTCTTTGAAGGCAAGTTCTACTAAATTATTTATTATTGAATTTTTTGTTTTTTGATCATGATGTGCGACCTGATCAATTGTTATCCCATTATGATACTCCATTGCCAAAATTTTTGTAGTGGTAAGTTTTTTATTAATCTTTGGTACAACAAATTTTTTATCTGTTTTAAGTAGACGATGAAAATTTTTCTGGTGCGCTGCTTCGAGCAAGTAATCGGTTTCGTTTAGTAACTGTGTTTTCCCAGCTTCAAGTAGTTTATCAAAATCAAAGGATTTTGGTAAGATTCCAAGGTTTTTAGTCACTAGTCTAATATTATTAATATCACTTTCTATACTCTCTCTAATTTTTGGGTATTGAATTTTTAATATTAACTCCTTATTGCCGTATTTACACTTGTGCACTTGACCAATTGAAGCAGCAGCGATTGGCGTTTCATTGAATTCGGAGAAGATATCTAAAAAATCATCACCATAATTTTCTCTCAAGACCTCACCAAGTTGATAATTTGGCATATGAAAGTTTTTATTTCTTAAGTCACCAATCATTTTACTAACTTGTTCTGGCAAAAAGTCATTTGCTTCAAGAGATAATAATTGCCCAATTTTTAATGCTGCACCTCTTAATTTTGCGAGTTCTTCTATAAAGGTAAGGATATTTTTTTCCTGAACGAGGAGGTTTTTTATTGATGGAGACCTGCCACCCAATAATTCCTTTGTTCCATCAAAAACAATAGAGCTAGCAAATTTAATTGCTATTTTGCCAAAACTTGATGCCCTACTAATTCTACCTTTGGGCACTGGTAACGATTTAGATACACTATTTTTCTGATCCATTAATGATCTGGTTTAAAGATGAAAATTGTTTCCCTATTACTATTTAGAGTTGCTATACATGAAGCATACTAGTTTCAGAAAGTAACCATAGAGTACCGTTAAAAAAGCAACGCTAAAAGCTGGTCCAATAGCGTCATTGGCCAAAAGATTTTTAAGATTACCTGCCATTAAAACTAAGCCAATAAGAAAACCCAGCCAACCTACTATAACGGCTGCATCTCCAGTTAGTGAAATTGTTCTTTCATCAAATTTTCCTTTGCTCATAGCCAGTGCAGCAAAGAATGATGCGACAACAACTACTATAAGAGAAGGAAGGTCTATAAATGCACCAGGGTTTCCACCTGTGATTGCCGCATACATCATTACGCCAAACACCCCAATTAGTCCTAAAAAAAACATGAAATATCTCCTGAAAATTTTTAACAACGGTAGCACTCAAAAAATAATAGGCAAGCATAAAGATTTTAAACTTTTATTTCTGGTCCAGTTCCATTGGGCAGGTGGGATCATTGGACCATTCGAGAAGCGAGTTATCATACAGAAAGAGTTTTTCAATGTCGAAAATCTTGGCAACAAAAAAAACAGTCGTGGCCGCTATACCACCTCCACAATAGCTAACTATTGACTTATCAGTATCAATTAGGGGTTTTATCATAGCATGCATTTCGGATGGAGGAAGGAATTTACCGGTATCATGATTAAGTAAATTTAGTGCAGGAATATTTATGCTTTTTGGTATTCTTCCAGGCCTGCCGTAATGAGTTCCCCCACCAAAAAATTGTTTACGTGTTAGGGCATTTACAAAAATAAATTTGTCATCTTTAAGAGCTTCTTTCATTTTATTTTTATCAAAAATTGTTTCTTGACTGCGAGCTCCTTGAAAATTTCCTTTCGTAAACACCTCTTCTCCTGTTGATAGAGGAAAATTCTGTTTTTGCCATGAGGACAACCCGCCATTCATAATTTTTACATTCTTGGCCCCAGACACTGTTAACACCCACCACGCTCTTGTAATAGCCATGTGAAACCCAGACCCATAAAGAATAATTTCATCTTCATTATTTATCCCAATGCTCGACAGTTTTTCATTTAATTTTTCTTGCGAGACAATTGAAAAAGGTATGGGATTATCCTTTTCGGATAGATCATCAACCATATGTAAATAAGCCGAACCAGGGATATGCCGTTTTAAATAATCTTCATATCCACTGTGTATCGTTGAGGCGCCTACTTTTTTAAGTTCAAAGTAGACGGTGCAATCAATCACTTTGAAATTTTTAGCGTCCAGTTTCTCATAAACATACTTGGGATCTACAATATTTTTTTGATAATTCTCCATTACTTTATTTTATCCTTTATTATTTTTCTGTCACTCATAGAATGACTTTATGAGTGCGTATACTGTAGATTTGGATTGGCTTAAAAGGGTAAGGGAAGATATAATCGACCCCGGTCAGAGGATAATTGATCCTCACCATCACTTGTGGCCAAAGACAGTTGCAGGTTCCTCAAATGTTAGGCGACATCGTCTTTATGACTATATGCTTGAAGATTTTTGGGAAGATACTGGCTCAGGACATAATGTGACAGATAGTGTTTACATTGAGTGTTCAGAGTTTTTTTGGAATTCTGAAAATGAGCATTTTAATCCAGTTGGAGAAACTGAATACATAAAAGGCTTAGCACAACTTTCTCTAGAAAATACTAAAAAGACAACAATTTCAGGAATAATTGGTCACGCTAACATGTTACTAGGAAAAGATGTGGATGAGGTTCTAGAGAGGCATCTTGATATTGGAGGAAACCTATTTAAAGGTATCCGGCATGCGGGAAGCTGGGATTCTAGTGACAGGATAAATAATTCACATCACAATCCACCGAAAGACATGTATCTAATGAAAGAATTTGGGGAAGGGTTAAAAATTTTATCTGGAAAAGGACTTGTTTTTGAGGCATGGCAATATCATCATCAACTACTCCAAGTAGCCCATTTGGCAAGTAATAACCCCGATCTGATAATTGTCTTGGATCATTTTAGTGGTCCGTTGGGGATCGGCTCTTATGCCACAATAAAAGAACAGGTTTATAAAAATTGGAAAAAAGATCTAAAGGAATTATCCCAGTATAAGAATGTCTTCGCTAAATTGGGGGGTTTAGCTATGCCAATAAATGGTCTTGGTTTTGAAGCAAACCCAAATCCTCCTACTTCTGATCAGTTTATGGCTCTTCAGAGAAAATTTT
>Ga0208878_1000508_pt1 | contig 13459 bp, 13 predicted proteins | sample Knorr_S15_td_Sur_FD_185600 | JGI IMG/M metagenome (GOLD analysis project Ga0208878, IMG submission 185600) | Marine microbial communities from Southern Atlantic Ocean transect - Knorr_S15_td_SurfaceA_ad_5m_LV_A (SPAdes) (version 2) | ecosystem: Environmental > Aquatic > Marine > Oceanic | place...
TTAGCAAAAATATTTAATAGAGAAGGCAAAAGTGTAAAAGTTACTATTAACGAAATAAGTAATCCTAGTGTCATCATCCAACCAAAATCAATAATTGGTTTTATTCCACTAAATATTAAAGACAAAAAAGCACAAATAGTTGTTAAAACAGTATATAAAATAGGAGGCATCATTTTTTTACTCGCCAAAATGATTACTTCCCCTTTTTGTAAAAGTGGAAATTCCTTTTTCAATTGTAAAAATCTTACAGTAATATGGATATTCATTGCCATGTTTAGTATTAACATTAAAGCAATAAAATTTGATGAAATAACAGTAACTTTCCAACCAATTAAACCTAGAAAGCCAATCATAATTATAACTGATGTAGCACAACCAATTAAAGGCATAATTACCCATTTAATTTTTTTGAAAATAAACCAAAGAGTAAAAATTATAAATAAAAACACTCCAACCCCGAACACAATTATATCATTTTTTATAAAACTCATCATGTCATCAGCAATCATTGGTATTCCGCCCAAATGAATTTTTGCATTCTCTCCGTATTTATTTATTATATCTCGTATTTCATTAATATTTTGATGGTTTCGAGTATTATAAAGATTCTTGTATCCTTCATACTCTTTTAAAAATTTTTTATAATTTTTTTTCTCTTCTTTTTTTAATCCAGTCTCAATTGATTGATTATAATATTTATCTTTGACTTTGACATACTCAGCCAATCTTTCATCTTTTTTTAAATAAACTACTATTCCTGAAGTTTTACCATCTTCACTAATTACATAATTTTTATATATAGGACTATTAAGTATCTCCTCAAAACCACGATTTCTATCAATTTCAGGATAAGCCAAAGTTTTATAATTTTTTAACCTATCCATTAAATTTTCGTCTGTACTTTTTAATAGAGGGACATCAATTACAGTAATTAAACTGTCCACCCAGGTCAATTTTTCTATTTTTGATTTTAATAACTGTAAGTTGAGTATAGTTTCTTTATCAGTAAAGCTTGATACAGGCGTATAAGTGAGAACTAAGAAATCTTTAGATTTGTATCTTTCGTTAATTTCCCTTAAATATTTAAGGTCTTTGTCACCCTCTAAAAGAAGCGCATCGGAGGAGGCATCCAGATTAAAATCTTTAGCTTTATAAAGTGATAAAACAATTAATCCTAATAACAAAAAAAGAGTTATTCTTGAAAAATCTATTACAAATTTTTTATAAATATAAGACCACATCAGAATAATTCAGATATATCGTAATTTATTTATAACTAAAGGAAAAACTGGGTCTAATTTTTGCTTAAATCTTTAAATTTAGTATAAATTCCCTCAAACTCGACTTTAACGGTGCCAGTCGGGCCATGTCTTTGTTTTCCGAGTATAATGTCTGCAAGACCATTTACATCATTCATTTTTGATTGCCATTCTGCATGTTCTATAGATCCTAATTTAGGTTGTTTTCTTTCCAAATAATAAGCCTCCCTATATACAAACATTACAACATCTGCATCTTGTTCAATCGAACCAGACTCTCTTAAATCAGCTAATTGCGGTTGTTTATCATCTCTTTGTTCAACTGCTCTAGAAAGTTGTGATAAAGCCAAAATCGGCACTGATAATTCTTTAGCTAAAGCCTTTAGCCCTTGAGTAATTTCAGAAATTTCCTGAACTCTGCCATCATTTTTATTTGAGCTTGACCTCATTAATTGAATGTAATCAACAACCACTAGATTTAAACCATGTAATCTTTTTATTCTTCTAGCTCTATTACTTAATGTTGCAATTGTTATTGCAGGAGTTTCATCGATAAATAAAGGAAGATTGTATATATTTCTTGAAGTTTCTATGTATCTATTTATTTCCTCCTCTGAAACCTTTCCTCTTCTTATGTCATCAGATCTAATTTTTGCTTGTTCAGACAAAATTCTTGTTGATAACTGTTCAGATGACATCTCTAATGAAAAAAAAGCGACTGATGATTTTTCCTCTCTTTTCGAAATATGCTGTGCAGCATTATAAGCGATGTTAGTTGCTAAAGCAGTTTTCCCCATAGAGGGCCTTCCAGCTAAAATGATTAAGTCAGATTTGTGTAAACCACCTAACTTTTCATCAAGGTCAGTAAGACCTGTTGGTACTCCAACAATTCCTTGATCACTTTGCATTGCCATGGTTGCCATCTGTATAGTTTGGTCTAACGCTTGATTAAATTTTAAATAAGATTGAGAGAAAGTTCCTTTTTCTGCTAAATCATAAAGTGATTTTTCAGTTCCCTCGATAATACTTTCTGCATTCTGTTCATCTGAGCTAGCGTTTAAAGTATCTGCTGACAGCTTATTAGAAATTAATACTAATTCTCTTCTCAAATACATTTCGTGAACAATTTTAGCATAATCTATTGCTTGCTTAGGAGAACTTGAAAACCTTGTGAGTTTCACCAAATATTCAGTTCCACCAACTTCTGTAAGCATATTATCTTTTTCAAAAAAATTTTTTAATGTGATTGGATTTGCAACCATCCCTTTGTTGTTTAAACTTTGAATAACATCAAATATTTTTATATGGGCTGGATCGTAAAAAATAGCAGAATTTACTATGTTAGAAATTTCGTCAATAATATCATTGTTTACAAGTATTGATCCTAGAAGTGCTTGCTCAGCTTCAATATTTGAAGGATGTTTGTTTTCGTCTTTATTTACAATTGTTTTTATTTCTTCCACTGACACATAATATGCTTGGAGAAAACTTATTAAAGACAAAAGTTACGCACTTTTTTTGCAATCTGTGGAAAAGTTATTTGGTCTGGGTTTTACTAATTTTTAAAGAGATGTTTGCTTTTACTTCAGAATGAAAATTTATATCTACTTTGTAAATGCCAATTTTATTCAATTCTTCTTTTAAAATAATTTGAGACGGACTTACATCTGCATTAGTTTTTTCTTTAATTAAATTAGATATTTCTTTAGGTTTTATTGAGCCATATAAGTCTCCATTTTCTTTACTTTCTTTTGAAAATGTAAAAGTTTTGTTATTTATTAGCTTAGAAATTTCTTTAAATTTATTTTTTGTCTCTAAATTTTTTCTATTTAATTCATCCTTTTTTTTATTAACTAAATCAAGATTTTCTTTGTTAAACCTTAGAGCCTTACCTTTTTTGAGAAGAAAGTTTCTTCCATAACCATTTTTAACCTTGACCTTATCACCAATATTTCCAAGGTTAAGAATATTTTCTAATAAAATTAATTCCATTAAATAAGTCCTAAGATTTTAGCTTTTTTTATTTCACGTGTTAATTTTCTTTGTTTATTATATGAAACGGATGTAATTTTTGAGGATATTATTTTCCCATTGTCAGAAACATACTTTTTAAGTAGACCAATATTTTTGTAATCAATAATTGGAGCATTTTTAATTGATAAAGGACACTTTTTTGAAAATTTACTGTCAGATTTTTGAAACAAGCTAAGCTTATTGAGAGAACCTGTATTTTTTCTTTGAAATTTCTTGTTTTTTCTTTTCATTATTTTTCTTTTTTAAAATATTCATTCTTTGTGTCCAACTTTTTATATTTAACCAATAGATATCTTATAATTTTTCCATCGATTTTAACTTTTTTATCAATAGCATCTAGAGTTTTCTTGTCTCCCTCAAATTTGTAATGAATGTAAAATCCTTTTCTATAATTTCTGATTTTATTAGCTAAATTAAGTAATCCCCATTCTTCTATTTTTAGGACTTTACCAGATGAACTATTTATTAGTTCATTGTAAGTATCTTTAATTATCTTTAATTCTTTTTCAGCTAAATCTTGTTTAGCAACTATAGTATTTTCGTAAAAAGCCATATTTTGTTATAAATGTTTTAAATGGTGGGTTATACTATAATGAAGAATTATAGCAATACTAATTATTATCGATTAAATTAAGAAAAAATGGGCGCTTTATTATTTCCAGGTCAAGGATCACAAATTGTAGGAATGGGGTCAGAATTCTATAATAATTTTGAAAAAGTTAAAAAAATATTTAAAGAAGCCGATGAAAAATTAAATTTTCCTATTACAAAAATAATTTTAAATGGTCCTGAAGATAAATTACAACTCACTCAAAATACGCAACCGGCTATTCTTACAGTAAGCTTTTCAATTTTTAAAATTTTGAAAGAAGAATTTAATTTTGATTTAAAAAAAATAAAATTTTTTGCAGGACATTCTTTAGGTGAATATAGTGCTTTAGTTTGTGCTGGATCACTCAATTTTCATGATGCGCTTTACCTTCTTCATGAAAGAGGGAAAGCTATGCAAGAAGCTGTACCCCTAGGGAAAGGTGCAATGATAGCTGTATTAGGAATAAAAATAGATGAAGTAAGAGGATTTATAAAAAAATTTCAAAAAGATATACCAGGTATTTGTGAAATAGCTAACGATAATGCTGAGGGTCAAGTAATAATAAGTGGAGACAGCGAAAGTGTTAAAAAATTCCAACTTTTAATGAAAGAAAAAAAAATAAAAAGTATACCTTTAAAGGTAAGCGCTCCATTTCACTGCTCGTTAATGAAATCTGCTGCTGAGTCTATGAGTGGCAAAATAAATGATACTAATTTTATTGATCCAGAATTCAATATTGTTAGTAATGTAAAAGCTTTGCCAGAAAATGATGCTAAAAACATAAAAAATTTGTTAATTGATCAAATTTTCAAAACAGTAAAATGGAGAGAGAGTATCATAAATATCTCTAACAACGGGGTTACAAATTTTATTGAAATTGGACCAGGAAAAGTTTTAACTGGAATGGTAAAAAGAACATTGACCAATGTAAAAAGCTTTTCAATTAATTCGATAGCTGATATTAAAAATCTTAAAAATGAATTTAAAAAATAAAAAAGTCCTTATTACAGGTGCAACAGGTGGAATAGGTAATTGTATTGTAAAAAAATTAGATGAACTTGGAGCAAAAATAGTTGCATCAGGCACTAATGAAGAAAAATTAAAAAATCTAACAAAAAAATTTACTAATATACAAGTAGAAAAATTCAAATTAGACGATCACAATAAAATTGAAGAATTTATTAATCGTGTAGATCAAAAATTGGATGGTTTAGATATTCTAATAAATAATGCAGGCATCACATTAGATAATTTATCAATTAGATTATCCGAGGAGAATTGGAAAAAAGTTTTAGATATTAATTTAACTTCAACTTTTTTAATGTGTAAATTCGCAATAAAGAAAATGCTTAAACAAAAAAATGGAAAAATAGTTAATATTACATCAATAGTAGGACATACTGGAAATCTTGGCCAAGCCAATTATGCAGCTTCTAAAGCAGGAATTATTGCTTTTTCAAAAAGTTTAGCGATAGAGTATGCAAAAAAGAATATTAATATTAATTGTGTTTCACCAGGATTTATTAAAACTGAAATGACCGATAAAATTAATGAGGATTTCAAAAAAATTCTTTTAAGTAAAATCCCTTCTGGAACCCTTGGGACTGGTGAAGATGTATCAAATTGTGTGGCATTTTTAGCTTCAGATATGGCCAATTATATTAATGGTGAAACAATACATGTTAATGGCGGAATGTATATGGCTTGACAATTCTGTTTAATAATCTAATAAGAAATTATACACACGAAAGGAATTCATGTCAGACGATGTTAAAGCAAAAATAAAAAAAATTGTAGCAGATCATCTAGGAATAGAAGAAGAAAAAGTAACTGACGAGGCAAGTTTTATCGATGATCTCGGAGCAGATAGTTTAGATACAGTTGAGTTAGTTATGGCTTTTGAAGAAGAATTTGGTTCAGAAATATCCGATAGCGAGGCTGAAAAAATATTGACCGTAGGTGACGCCATTAAGTTTATTGAGAGCAAAACTAGTTAAAAAATAATTTTCTATCCATGCAACATGATAAAGAAAATATCATGGTAATTTTGTCTTCTCCTTCTGGCGTTGGAAAAACAACCTTAACCAAGAAAATTCAACAAAAATACAAAAATTTCAAAATCTCAGTTTCTCATACTACTAGAACTCCTCGATCAAACGAAGTTGATGGAGTGGATTATCATTTTGTCTCAGAAGAAAAATTTAAAGAGTTAATTGATAGAGGCAAATTTTATGAATATGCAAAAATTTTTGAAAATTATTATGGAACACTAAAAAAAAATGTAGATGATGCTATTAAAGAAAATGATATTTTATTTGATATAGATTGGCAGGGTACAAAACAACTTTCTAAATTTAAAAATCTTAATCTAATAAAAATTTATCTTATTACCGATAAAGAAGAACTTAAGAGCAGGCTAATTAAGAGAAATCAAAACACAAATGAGGAAGTAAAAAAAAGATTTGATTCATTTGATGAAGATATTAAACACTGGAATGATTACGATTATATAATAATTAATCATAATCTTGAAAGTTGTTTTAAGCAAATCGAAAAAATAATTGAAGTTAATAAAACTAAACAGAATTTTTCTTTTCAAAAAACTCAGTGATATTGTAATAAATATCAGGATTTAATTGAGATGGCCTTGACTCAAGTATTAGGCCATTAATTTGACTGATCTCTTTTTTATTTAAAATTTTTTTAATATTTTTATTTATCATTTTTCGTCGTTCTGAAAATAGAATATTTGTCACTTTTTCGAGATTATTAATATTTTTAATTTTAAATTTATTTTTTTGAATTGGACGAAAATGCAATACGGTTGAAGTTATTTTTGGTTTTGGAATAAAACAATTAGCAGAAACATTAAATTTTTTAAAAACCTTTAATCGGTAATTAGATATTATTGATATTCTACCATAATCAGTTGAAAGATATTTACCTGTAATTTTATCAGCTAATTCTTTTTGAAACATTAAGATAAGATCATCAAATTTAGGGGGCCAAATATTAAACTTCAGAAATTTAATTAAAATCTGTGAGGAAATATTGTAAGGTAAATTTCCAAAAATAATAGTTTTTTCACCAATTATGTCCTCAATATTTAAATCTAAGATATCCTCATTATAAAATTTTATAATATTATGATCTGAAAATTTTAAATTTAAGTTTTCAAATAAAGTATTGTCCTTTTCAATTAGTATCAGAGATTTTGGATTATTTTTCAAAATTTCTTCAGTCAACGCACCTTTGCCAGGGCCTATTTCAACAACATTTTTGTTCCTAATATTTACAGAGTTTATAATTTTTTTTATAATATTTTTATCAATTAAAAAATTTTGTCCTAAAGATTTTTTAGCAAACTTCATTTTTAAAGTTATTTAAAAAATTTATGCTATTCAATAAACTAAAGTAATTTGCTTTATTTTTACCAATCAAGCTGATCGCAGTTCCATGATCAGGAGATGCTCTAAAATATTTAAGACCTAAAGTAATATTGATAGCATCAAATTTAAATAAAGTTTTAAATGGCGTAAGTACTTGATCATGATACATTCCAACAATCACATCATAATCTTCACCATTCATAAAAATAGTATCTGTAACTAAAGGTCCAAATATACTTATTTTTAGTTTTTTTAATTTTAATATTGCAGGTATAATTTTCTTTTTTTCCTCAGAATTTTTTCTAAGCTCACCATTATGCGGATTTAATCCCAAAATTCCTATTTTCGGTTTTTTTTTGAAATTACGTATATACCACGAATTTATTTTAATTACTTTATTCACAATTAAAGGAATAGTAATTTTTTTTGAAACATCTTTTAGATCTATGTGAGTTGTAATTGGAGAAACAGCTAACTTCTTATTATAGATTAGCATGACTTCTGTGTCTTTTCTAATTTTACATTTTTTTGCTAAAAACTCAGTAACTCCAATCTTTTGCTTTTTTAAAAGATTTTTATTTATAGGACAATTTATAATACCTAATGAATTATTACTTAAAGCTAATTTATGTGCATAATTTAGACAGTCAATTACAAATTTTGAAGAATTTTTTTTGTTTACTTTAAATGGATTTTTAAAAGCAATATCAACATTAAGAACTTTTAAACTATCAACTTTAATTTTTTGATCAAAATTATTTACCTCAACAACTTTAATCGGAAATTTCAATTTCTTAAATTGTTGAGTTAAAAGATGGGCATTTGAAACAATAAAAATTCTTTTTTTCAAAGATTTTTTTAGTTTTTTCCAAGATTTATAAATGATTTCGGAGTTGATACTATTTGGATCTCCGCTAACTAAGATAATCTTATTTTTCATTTATATTCAATTAACACTGAGTTCCTAAGTTTAGACAAATGACTTTTAGAATAAAGATTAAACATTTCATTTTTCTTTCGATCAATCATTTTTTTCTTTAAATCTTCTATATTTATATTTTCTACTTTTGATGTTCTTACATCATCTAACTTTAAAAAAAGAATGCTATTTTGTCTCTTTATTGGACGAGAGATTTGTCCAGTATTTAATTTTTTTAAAATTTCAGATATTTCTTGGGATAAAGACTTCGAACTAATCCAGCCCAAACTTCCTTTATTATTAGATGAGGATGAAATGCTATAATTTAAAGCGGCTGTTTCAAAACCCTCATCTTTGATCTTATTTTTTAAATCTAAAACTATCTGGTCAATATTGCTATTTTCCTCTATATTAATTTCAATTTCTGAAATTTTATACTCTTGAAAATTCTTTTTATCTTTAACAATTTTTTCTATGTCATTATTTATAGAATTTTCATCGATTTCTATTTTACCTTTATAAAAAAGATAAATAAAATTTTGCCACTTAGTTTGAATTTCTATTTCTTCTAAAAAAAGATTGTAATCAAGATTATTAATTTTAAATTTGTTTTCTAGAGCCAATATATCATTCCCAGATATTGAATTTAAATATAAATTTATCTGATTACTGTCTTTCTTAATTTTAAATTTTTCAAGTTCAATAATTTTTAATTTATTTTCGATTAGAGACTCAAGTGCTTGTTTTTTTAGTTTATTTATATTTTCCTGGGATATTTCATTTCCTGCTAAAACTAAAGAAGTAAGTATTTTATTTTTAACTTCATAATTTGTAATTATTTCATTTTCTACCTTTAAAAGAATTTTATTTGTGATCGCATTTGCCTGGGTTAATAAAAAAACAAAATAAAAAAATATAATTTTACAAGTTTTTATTTTCATTTGCCGAATGTTGGAGAGTTTATACTGCCAAAAGGTGTAAGAGTAATTTTGAACATAAGAGAATTTTCAGGTTCTAGCTCAGAATCGTTATAAAATTCCCTTCTATAAACTAATCCAGCTCTTAAACAATCATTAATATATTCGTAACTCAAATTATAGAAATCAGATGAATCTGTTATTAAATTTCTTTTTGTTTCAAATGAAAACATACCTTGATCTTTGTTTTTTAGATTGATTTTAGTACCAAAATATTCTTGATTTCCAATATGTTTCTTTTCTTGCAAATAATTAAAATCAAAGTCAATTGGACCAAAATTCATATTAGCCCCGAATTCATTAAAATTTAAATCTTGATAATTTTGATCTAAAGCGAATTCATAATTAAGACTAAAATTATTAGTTAGTTTTACATTTGCAGATCCTACAAGATCTGAAGCTTTTTCATTTAAACTTGATTTATCTGGCATCTTGTTATTCTCAGCCTCTTTAATAACTTGCGCTAGTGAAAAGTCAAATTCCTTATCGTTGGAAGTAGTTTTATAATCAAATCCTACAGTTCCACTTATACCAGTTTCAAAGTTATTTATATTGTTAAGTCTATTTAAATTGAAAGCTGAACTTGGCGTTAATCTAGACCCAGAGTTTTCATTTCTCATGCTACCAGGTGCGTATCTTAAAAGTAATTTTGGTGTGAGCAAATGATCTGTATTACCCTGTTTTTTTTGTAAAATTATTTTTGAAAGTATTCCTAAAGCTCCAAATAACTCACTCGTAGTATCTTTTTTATACTCATCCACATTTTTAACTTCGTAATTTATATTTCTTAAGTTGCCTAAAATTTTTGTATTTATACCACTATTAAAAAAAATATCTTTTGATGACCAATCAAAATTATTTACAACAAAATTTTCAAGTTTATTTGTGTCGTATAAATATGTTGAAATATTTGTTTGTAAATCTAAATTCCCGAATTTGTCATCATTAAATAAGTTTTTATCTATAGTAATTTCAGGTAAAATATATTCATATTTGTCCTCATAACTTTCTTTGAGAGTTTCAAATACACTTGCATTTAGACCAAAAAACAAATCATCTTTTTCATGTGTGAAATTTATATAACTCTCTAAAGTATCTTTATTATAGTCTACCAGATTAGACTTAATTTTATATAATTTTAAATACTTGTCATTAGATACATCTTGAATTGATAAACTAAAGCTTTTCTTTGAGCCATCCTTTCCTGTAAAGTTTTTAACAAATTTTGAAAAGAAATGAGATTTTTCTCCAGCTTTTTTTGTCGAGGTTGTTTTCTTATATCCTTCGGTATATCCAAAATCAGCAAGAAAATTTGAATTCATAAATGCTTGATGATATTCACCGAGTAATAAAGGATTTTCATCTACATAGATTTTACTTGTCAATGTAAAATTTTTATCTATGCCTAAATCAAAAAAATAAGGCAAAGAGAGCCCTGTACCTAAATTTTTAGAGTCTGTTATTGTAGGAGGTAAAAAACCAGATCTTCTTTCTACTGTTGGATCAGGATGTGAAAGTTTAGGAATATACAAGATTGGTATATTATAAACTTTTATTACTGCATTATCATAATAAATAGTCTTTTTAATATTATCATGCAGCATCTTAGATGCTTGTATTGTCCAAGGAGGACATTTGTTATTCTCCCTATAATTACAAATAGTAAAAATACTTTTATTGAACATACTTTTTTGATTAGTAAGTTTTATGGCATTTGCAAATACCCTTGGTTTATTTTCAGGATTAGTTTTTACACTCTTTTCATTTAAGAATGCCTTGATATCTGTACCCAAAATCTCTTTTTTTTTTGTATCAATATAAATTTGTGAGAATTCATAATTATTTTCAAGCTTATCTAAAATTTTTACTGAACCAACAGATTTGAATATATTATTACTTACCTGATAACTAAAGTTTTGCAATTCAATATAATTTCCTTCTGGATCATTTATAGAGGTAACCTCATTTGAGCTTATAGTTTTACTTTTATTATTAATAATTATATCTTTACCTTTAACAGTATATTTTTCTGAAGTAATAATATTAGTGGGACCAAAAGTTTTAAAAATTTCTTTATTTTCATCGAACTCTGCATTTTCTGCAGTAATTGTATTCTTATCATTATCTTCAGCTATAATATTATTTTTTAAAACCAGTAATCCAATTTTTTTGTTATATTTTAAGTATTGACTTCTTATAATCTTATTCTTAGTTTTAACTACAACGTCGTTTTCAAATACAGTAGTTACTTTATCTTTATCCAATGTTATATTTTTTGCTTGGATCTGAATATTCTCAGCAAAAGCATTTGAAAAAAATAAAAAAGTGAATAAATATATATAAAGTTTACTTTTCATTTATTTGTAAAACCCCAATAAAAGTAAATAAACTTAATGCTATAATAGGAGCCCAAATTGATAAGGCTAAAGGAATTCTATCTGTTTGACCAAGAGCAATTGATAGGTCTTTAAAATAATAAACTAGGACACATATCACCAGTCCTAAAACTATATATTTTAAATTGTCAGACTTTTTTAACGTATTCATGGTCAAAATCGATGCAATAGCTGTCATTAAAAATAGAAAGAATGGTAGAGCAAGCATTGTGTGCAAGCTTTGATTTAAAAACCTTTCATTATAGCCATTATTCAAAAGCTTTTTGTAGTCAATTATTAATTCTATAAAGGACATTGTGTCAGAATTATTGAATAAGCTTGTTATTTTTTCGTAGTTATAAATTGACTCTATATTTAAAGCCTCAGCTCTTGTTTTCTTGAAAACTCCATTTTCTAATTCAAAAATGATTACATTTTTTAGTTTCCAATCGTTTGTTTCAATATCAACTTCTTTTACAAAAATTTTCTCATATAAATTATATTTATTATCAAAATGAAAAATAGTAACATCAATAAGTCTGAATTTTTCAGTTTTGCTCGCAGTTATTACTCGATCACCATCTTTCAAATTTTCCTTAATCCATAAACCGTTATTATTAAATGTTACTAAATGATCAATATCTCGAGCGTACTGAGACTTAGTTTTTTCATAATATTTTACCATTGAAGATGTAATCGGATTGGCGACAACTAGTATCAACCAACCTAAAATAAACGATGTAAACGCCAGTATTAAAAAGATCTTTATATTTGAATAACCATAAACTTTTAATGTAAGAAGGTCTTTATTATTTCTGATTTTAATCATAAACCACATACTTGATACAAATATTACAAATGGTAAAAACTTTAAGACCATACTAGGTACAAAAATACTTGTAAGCATTAACGGTTTTAAAAAGCTTACATCATTATTCTTGAAAAATTCTACTTCTTCAAATAAATTCAAAATCATTCCAAAACTGTAAGTAATTAATACACACAGAAAAAATGTTTTTAAAAAATTTTTGAGAATGTAATTTAAAAGTAAATTTTTCATTAAATTTTTGACTCTTTCGAAAATTTATATTTTAAAAAAAAATAAAATAATAAACTCAAACTAAATGGCATTATCAAATATGAGATTCTTAATAAAAAATTTAAACCTGTATATCTTATCAATAATTCAGTTAATAAAAGAATTAGAAATCCGTAAATAAATATTGATATTTTGTTTGAATAAACCCTTTGATTCTTAAGTAATAAAAACGAACAAACTAAAGTGATGACTGGAATATAAAACGGTAACACAACTCTTCTGATAAGAATCGGAAAAATTTCTTTGTTAACGCCGTCTTTACAAATTTTCGGGTAATTATCTCCAGAAAGCAAACAGGAAAAAAGTTTTAAGGTTGAGGTTTCTTGTAATTTTGGCTGTTTAATTGTTGTTGTAACTAAGTCACTCAAGTCAATATTTAATTGTTCAAATTTAAGTATTTCTGTTTCCTCATTAGAGCTTTTCGAGGAAATAATTTGGCCGTTAAATAGAAACATTTTTCTTTCTTTTACGACTCCCTTTTCAGCTACGATTGTTGTATTTAAATCACTTGAAATATTTGGAGATAAATTTTTAAGATTTTTTCCAGTATCATGTAAGAATATGTTCTTAATTTCATTATTAATTTTTTTTTCAACAATAAATGTAAAACCTTTAAAAGAATCACTGAATTGTTGAGATCTTATCGTTGGTAAAAAAGAATTTAATTGATCTTTACTCAATAATTGTCGTGATTTATTTAGAGCTATTGGTGTCAAAAAAGCCGATAAAATTATATAAAAAAGAAGAACAGCTAATGAGGTAAAAAATAATAAATTTACAACTTGTATTTTTTTAATTCCAGAAGTCCATAAAAT
>Ga0208878_1000511_pt1 | contig 13441 bp, 16 predicted proteins | sample Knorr_S15_td_Sur_FD_185600 | JGI IMG/M metagenome (GOLD analysis project Ga0208878, IMG submission 185600) | Marine microbial communities from Southern Atlantic Ocean transect - Knorr_S15_td_SurfaceA_ad_5m_LV_A (SPAdes) (version 2) | ecosystem: Environmental > Aquatic > Marine > Oceanic | place...
GATGCCATGATTGCAAACTGGTTAAACAAAAAACTAAGTATCGAGTTTCCTGAAAGAAAAACTATATTTGGTAGAAAGTTAAAAAAGCTAAGATATGGTGAAAACCCTCATCAAGAAAGCTCAATTTATATTAATGACTATGAGGACCAAAAACTCGGCTTTATACAATTAGCTGGTAAGGAATTAAGCTATAATAATTACAATGATATGTTTGCTTCCTTAGAAATTTTGGAGACTTTAGGAAAAGAAACTGGAACCGTAATTATAAAACATGCTAATCCATGCGGAGTTTCAAAAAACAAAAATCCAATCGAGTCATTTAAAAATGCTTTTGCCTGCGATCCTTTAAGTGCCTTTGGAGGCGTGGTTGCATGTAATTTTAAAATTAATGAAAAAATGGCATCCGAAATAAACAAAAATTTTCTAGAGGTAATATTAGCTAAAGGTTTTGAAAAAAAATCTCTAAATATTTTAAAAAGAAAGAAAAATTTGAGAATTATAGATATATCTGAATATAAATCTAAAAATATAACAAGTATTAAAAATTTTGAAGGTGCATTTTTAGTTCAAAATAAAGATAAAATTATTTTAGATAGGAAGAAGCTTAAATGCGTAACAAAATTAAAGCCGAGTAAAAAAGAATTAAACGAAATTGAATTTACTTTTAATGTTAGTAAATACGTTAAGTCTAATGCAATAGTTCTATGCAATAACTTTTCAACTATAGGAATAGGTGCGGGACAACCAAGTAGATTTGATAGTTGTAAAATCGCAATACAAAAAGCCAAAAAGTTTCAACCTCAAAAGATTAAAAATTCAATAGCTGCATCAGATGCTTTTTTTCCATTTACAGATGGAGTAGAAGCTTTAATTAAAGCTGGTGTTAAAATAATTATTCAGCCTGGAGGTTCAATTAGAGATCAAGAAGTTATAAACTGTGCAAATAAAGGAAAAGTTAAAATGTTATTCACTGATATAAGACATTTTAATCATTAATTAAATTTTATCTATCTTTGCTGCTAAGATAAAATCGCTTTCTGCAAGGCCTTTAATAGCATGAGTAAAAATTTTTACTTTACAATACCCCCACCCAAAAGAAATATCTGGATGATGATTTTCTTTCTCAGCAATATCGCCGATTTTATTTACAAAACTTTGACTTTCAATAAAATTTTTAAATGTAAACTCTTTTATTAAATAAAAACTTTTGTCTTGATTGCTTTTAACATCCCATCCATCAATTTTTTTTAAATACTTGTGAATTTCACTTTGATCAAAAGGAGGTATGTTGCCCTCACAAGGAATACATTTTTTGCTTGCTAAATCAGTCATTTTAATTTGGAGCGGGCAAAGGGACTTGAACCCTCGACCTTCTCGTTGGCAACGAGACGCTCTACCACTGAGCTATGCCCGCATTATTTATAGAATTATAGTATACAGTCTCTAGAATGGTCAACCAAAATAAAATGTCGCTATGAGTTCTAAAAAATTTTCATTATAATAACCATATGAAAAATTTTCCAAGTTTAATTCCTGTTTTTCCTCTTAGTGGAGTCATCTTTTTTCCCAAAACAAATCTTCCATTAAATATATTTGAGAAAAGATATCTAGACCTCATAAACGATACTTATAACAAGGATAAGCTCATGGGCATGGTTCAATCGAAAAAAAATCGCACTGAAGTCTATAAAATTGGATGTCTAGGTAAAATAAGTGATTATCAAAAGAGTAAGGACGGAAGGATTTTGATTAATCTTACAGGTGTAACTAGATTTGAAATTCTAGAAGAGGTAGAAAATAAAAAATTGTATAGGGAGTTTAAAGTGGATTATAAAAACTTTGAATTAGATTTAAAAAATTTTTCAAAAGCTCAAGATATGACAAGTTTGATGGAACAATCCAAGATCTTTTTTAAAAGAAACGGACTTTTATTAAATTGGAGAGAATTCGAAAAACTTGATGATGCGCAGAAAATTAATACTCTATCAATGATTTCACCAATAACTAATGAGGAAAAACAAAAACTTTTAGAAGCACTTACAATTGAGGATAAGGTTAAGACCCTTGAGAGTATTATGAGTTTCTATCTTCATGACATTAATTTTAATAATCAAACTGTTCAGTAAAAATTTAATTTGCAGACTTGTTCATTGAGTCGAAGAAATCAGAATTGTTTTTTGTATTTTTTAATTTTGAAATTAAAAATTCTATCCCATCCATGGTTCCCATTGGACTTATAATTCTTCTTAATACATTCATTTTCGATAATTCATCTTTTTCAAAAAGAAGTTCTTCTCTTCTTGTGCCTGATCTAGTGATATCAAGAGCTGGATAAATTCTCTTGTCGGCAACTTTTCTGTCAAGAATTAACTCTGAATTACCTGTTCCTTTAAATTCTTCAAAAATTACCTCGTCCATTCTGCTTCCAGTATCAATTAGTGCTGTCGAGATAATTGTAAGAGATCCACCCTCTTCTACGTTCCTAGCAGCACCAAAAAATCTTTTAGGTCTTTGAAGTGCATTTGCATCAACACCTCCGGTTAATACTTTTCCTGAACTTGGTATTACTGCGTTGTAGGCTCTCCCAAGTCTTGTAATAGAGTCCAGTAAGATCACAACATCTTTTTTATGTTCTACAAGTCTCTTTGCTTTCTCAATTACCATTTCAGCAACAGCGACGTGCCTTGAAGCTGGCTCATCAAAAGTTGAAGCAACTACTTCACCCTTTACTGATCTTTGCATATCTGTGACCTCTTCCGGTCTTTCATCAATTAATAGCACCATCAGATAACACTCAGGGTGATTAGCTGTAATTGATTGTGCAATATTTTGCAGAATAATTGTCTTACCTGCCCTGGGTGGGGAGACTATAAGAGATCTCTGACCTTTTCCAATTGGACTTACTAGATCAATGAGTCGAGCTGTGTTGTCTGGTTTTTTTTCAACTTTTGTTGTCTCAACTTCTAATTTTATTCTCTCATTAGGATATAAAGGTGTTAAGTTATCGAAAGCAATTTTATTTCTACCTTTGTCAGGATTGTCAAAATTTATTTTATTAACTTTTAGAAGAGCAAAATACCTTTCGGCATCTTTCGGTCCTCTAATTTCTCCTTCTACAGAGTCCCCTGTTCTCAGACCAAATTTTCTAATTTGACTAGGACTTACATAAATATCGTCTGGGCCAGGAAGATAATTTGACTCTATTGCTCTAAGAAAACCAAAGCCATCTTGTAAAACTTCTAATACTCCGGTTGCAGTGATTTGCTCGTTTTTTTCGGCTAATTTTTTTAAAATTGCGAAAAGAATCTCTTGTTTCCTCAGAGTACTAGGATTTTCAATACCGAGTTTTTCAGCTTCACTAATGAGTTCCGCAGGGTTTTTTTGCTTTAATTCTTGTAAATTCATGAGATTATTTTTTTAAGGAAAGTATTAAAAATATATGACTTTTTTAGAGAAATTCAACCCTTAATTTATATAGGCTTAAAAATTGTAACAAATATTACTACAATAAGTATAATTGTTGGAATTTCATTATATATCCTGAAAAATTTTGAAGATTTTTGACTATTGTTCATGGCGAAATCATTCAAATATTTGCCTAAAGTAAAATGGTAATAGGTTAATATAGAAACTGCTATAAATTTTATCTGCATCCATAATTCTGAAAATGCAGAAAAACCAATGTTATGTATTAGCAAAACACCAAATAACCACGATAGGAGCATTGCTGGCATCATTATATAATTATAAAGTTTTCTTTCCATGATTTTAAAAATATCTTTTTGTGACTCGTGGGTAGCTTCTGTATGATAAACAAATATTCTTGGTAAGTATAAAAGTCCTGCCATCCAGGAAATTACTGAAATTAAGTGTAGTGATTTAAAAAGAAGATATAGATTCATTTTATAAATATTTACTCAATAATTTTTCAAAAAGATTAATATGATCTTCACTGTCATTCAGACAAGGAATTAAATCAAACTTTTCTCCGCCATTCTCCAAAAAGCTTTCTCTACCTTGAATGTTTATCTCTTCCAAAGTCTCAACGCAGTCAGAAGCGAAGCCCGGACATATTACTAGTAGTTTTTTTACACCCTTATCAGGTAAACTTTCTAAAGTTTTATCAGTATAAGGTGTCAACCATTCTTGTGGCCCGAATCTTGATTGAAAGGTAGTTTGAATTTCAATCTTTTTAAACTTTTCTTTCATAAGTCTAGTAGTTTTGTGACAGTAACAGTGGTAAGGATCACCTTTATCAAAATAAGACTTAGGAATTCCATGATAAGATGAAATTATTAGATCTGGTTTCCAATGAATTTCATTAAGTTTTTTTTCTATGCTCTTAATCAATGAGTCGATATAAGAAGGCTCACTTTCATAGTGAGGGATAATTTGTAAACTAGGTTGCCATCTCATTTTCATTAACGACCTATAGACCTCATCACAAACAGTTGCTGTGGTAGCTGCAGCATATTGTGGATATAGTGGGAGTATGATTATGTTTTCACATCCTTTTTCTTTAAGTTTGTTAAGTTTATATTTTATACTTGGATTTCCATATCTCATTGCAAAGTCTACAATTATTTTATCGTTTCCAATTTTAGTATTTAACTTGTTTGCTTGCTCTTTTGTAAAGTAGAGCAAGGGGGACTCGTTACTTTCTTTTCTCCAAATTTTTTTATAAGCATGCGCTGTTTTGGATGGCCTGAAAGTAAGAATGAATAGGTTTAAAATTACCTTCCAAATAATTGGATTTACTTCTATAACTCTTCTATCCGATAAAAACTCTTTTAAATATTTTCTTATATCCCACCAGTTTGTGGAGTCTGGTGTTCCTAGATTTATAATGATAACACCAGTTTTTCCAAACTTCACTTCCGGATGATCTGTATTCATTAAAAGTTCCTATAAAATTTAATTAATTTTTTTACTCTATCAGGATCTGTTTCAGGAAGTAAGCCATGGCCTAAATTAAAAACGTAAGGAGTGTCTTTAAAAGCCTGAATATATTTTGTCGCTTCTTTAAACATTTCTTCTTCCGTTTTTAAAAGTGCTTCAGGGTGTAAACCACCTTGAATAACAACATTTTTTAAATTTTCTTTAGCCCACAAAGGCTCTATTTCATAATCTATGTTTATTCCATCCGGTTGAACAATATTATTAAATTCTAAATATTTTTTTCCAAGTCCTTTTGGAAAACAAATGCTAGGTATTTTCTCTTTTTTGCAGAATTCAACAATTTTTTTATTGGGTGCAAAACAGTATTCATTAATTTTTTTTTCTGGTATGAAGCCAGCCCATGAGTCAAAAATCTGTACCACGTTTGCTCCTGCGTCTATTTGATTTTTAATATGCAAACATAGAAATTTAGTTAATTTGTCTAAAATCACATCGATTTTTACATCGCTACTTTCTATTTTAGATGCATCTATTTCTTTTTTTCCTTTTTTAAGATCAAGCATATAAACTAACAATGTCCATGGAGCTCCCACGAAACAGATTAAAGATTTTTCTGTTTCCAATTTTTTTCTTGTTATTTCGATTGCCTTATATACAGGTTTTAAAACTTTGTAAAAATTACTTTCGCTAATTTGTAAAAATTTATTAATATTTAACTTTGTCAACTCTGGTCCTAAATTTTTAATAAAAGATACTTTTTGACCTAAAGCATATGGTACTAATAAAATATCAGAAAAAATTATGGCTGAATCTAAATTAAATCTGTTAATTGGTTGAAGTGTTATTTCTGAACTTAGCTTACTATTGAAACACAAATCTATAAAATTTTTATTCTTTACTCTAATTTCTTGAAATTCTGGAAGATATCTGCCTGCTTGTCTCATAAACCAAACAGATTTACAAGATAACTTTTTTTTTAAAATGTTCTCAAGATTACTTATCATATTTAATATTTTTTTAGATTTGATAGTATTAGTAGGGTCTGTTTATTTATAACATAACTTTTTATACACGACTTATACATAGTTACTTCAATTAATTTTTATAAAAAACCATAATTTACAGTCTTTTTTCTTCTTATAAACATCATGAAAACAACATTATTAACATCTAATAAAATGTTTAAATAATGTTAATTAATGTTAATTTTTTCTACTAGTTTTTAAATTAAGTGCAAAACTAATAATTATTATTTATTTATTAACAAACATATGAACGAAAAATACAATGTATATCTTGTGTCGGACTCTACGGGTGAAACCTTAGATAGAATATTTTTATCATTAAAGTCTCAATTTGCTAATTTTGATTATGAAAAAAAGGAATTCGCTTTTATTAGAACTGAACAACAAATAGATAAAATAATAAAAGAATGCATAGAACTTGAAAATAGCTTAATTTTGTACACTATAGTTGAAACCAAACTAGCAAAATATATATCTAACCAAAGCGAAAAAAATAATGTTCCTTGCTTTGGTATTCTAGGCAACCTTATTCTAAGTTTCTCGAAATTGTTAAATCAGAAAGCAATTCATAAACCAAGCGCTCAACACGTCCTGGACGATGATTATTATAAAAGGATTGAGGCTATCCAATATACGATGTCACATGATGATGGAAAGAAAGTTGATGACCTAAGTAATGCCGACGTAATTTTATTAGGAGTGAGTAGAACCAGTAAAACACCTACCTCTATATATTTAGCTAACAGAGGATACAAAACAATTAATATACCATTGATTTTAGATCAAAAAGTTCCTGAAGAGTTAACGTCTAATTCTAAAGCTTGTATTGTAGGGCTTGTAGCAGATCCAGAGAGGCTGGCTGATATTAGAAGAAATAGAGTAGCTATAATGAATGATCACAAATTAAAAGATTACACCGATCTTGATTTTATAAAAAAAGAAGTCAATGAATCTAAGATTCTTTTTAAAAAAAATAATTGGCCTATAATCGATGTCACAAGAAGATCTGTTGAGGAAACAGCTGCTTCAATTTTAAAAATTATTGAGATTAAGAAAAATAAATGAGAATAATATTAGCTTCTAAAAGCGGTGTAAGAAAAAAAATTTTAAATGATTTTAAAATTGATTGTCAAGTAATCGCCTCACAAGTCGATGAAGACGAAGTGAAGAAGTCTCTTTTAGCTGAGGGAGCAGACCCTTTAATAATATCTAAAAATCTTGCAGAAATAAAATCTATTAAAGTAAGTAGTAAAAATCCTGATAGACTTGTAATCGGAGCAGACAGTGTAATTTCACTTCAGAACCAATTAATAAATAAACCGCGTTCTAGAGACGAAGCTCTTTCAATTCTTAAGAAACTAAATAATTCTGTTCATTATCTAATAACTTCAGTGTGTATTTCCAAAAATGGAGCTATGATTTGGAATCATTCAGACTCTTCTGAATTAAAAATGAAAAACCTAACAGAAGAACAACTTAAAAATTATTTAGGGAAAATTGATACAAATACGTTACTTGCTTACGGAGTTTACCAAATTGAAGCAGAGGGAATGAATTTATTTGAGTATATTAAGGGAGATCATAATTCAATTATGGGTTTACCTATAAAAAGTATTATAAATTACATTAAACAATTTAAAAATAATGACTAAAAAATTTGGTATAATTGGAAACCCTATAAAACACTCATTGTCGCCAATTTTACATAATTATTGGTTTAAGAAATATAATATTGATGCTGAATATTCAATTATTGATATTAAAGACAGCCAATTAGCTAAAATAATTGATAAGATAAAAGATAAATCACTTTGCGGGATAAATATTACTTTACCATATAAACAGAAAATAGTTCCGTACGTTGATGTGCTTGTCAACGATGCAGAAAAAACTAGTTCAGTTAATACAGTTTACTTAGATGATCAAAATACAGTAATTGGTGAAAATACCGATGTTTTTGGACTTCAAGCTGCTTATTTAAAAGAGGTAGACAATGCCCAAAATAAAAAAGCACTTGTAATTGGAGCAGGTGGCGTCTCACCCTCTGTTATACTTTCATTACAAAAATCTGGTGTAACTAATATTACTATTACTAACAGAACACCAGAAAAGTGTATTTTTTTAAAAAAGAAATTCAAGAAATTAAATATAATTGAATGGAAAATGTTAAAAACAGAAATAAAAAATTTTGATATAATACTAAATGCCACTAGCCTAGGATTAAAAAATGGAGAAGATTTCGATTTTGATTTTGAGACAAATAAATCAAATTTAATTTATATAGATACAATCTATAACCCTCTAGAAACCAAAACATTAAAATATTTAAAAAATCAAAATAGGAAAGTTTTCAATGGTTTAGAAATGTTCATTTATCAAGGACAAAAAGCTTTTTATCTTTGGAATAAAATAAATCCGGAAATCGATCAAAAGCTTTTAGAATTATTGTTATCAAAGCTAAAATGAAAATTGGAATTACGGGCTCATTAGCCTCTGGGAAAACAACTGCAAGTAAAATTTTATCGTCGGGCAAAGGGCCTTTATTTAGCGCCGATCGAGTTGTAAAGGAGCTATACTCAAAAAATTATTTCAATAAAATTATTAGAAAAAAATTTAACATTGGAAACACTAAGAATATTAAAAGAGTATTAAAAAATAAAATTTTAAAGGACAGTTCTAATATAAAAAAACTTGAGCGTTTAATCCATCCTTTGGTTAGAAAGGAGATGGCAAAATTTTTAAAGAAATATAAAAAGAAAAAATTAATTTTTTTAGAGATACCTCTTTTGATAGAGAGTAAATTAATGAAGAATTTTGATGTTATTTTTTTCTTAAAGTCAAAAAAAAGCCTTAGGCTTAAAAGATTTATTTTAAAAGGTGGAAATAAAGAATTATTTCGCATTTTTAATAACAAACAACTTAAAGATGAAAAAAAAATAAATTTTTGTGATCATGTAGTTACAAATGAAAAAAGTGTTACAGTTTTAAAAAAAAATTTGTTAAGAATATTGAAAAGATATGAATGAAATATTTTTAGATACTGAAACGACAGGACTCTCGTTCAAAGAAGGCCATAAAATCGTTGAAATAGCTTGTATCGAGACAAAAGATCTTGTTGCCACTGGAAAAGTCTTTCATAAATTCGTCAATCCAAAAAGAAGTGTTTCCGAAGAAGCATTTAAAGTGCATGGTTTTTCGTCTGATTTTCTTAGTGACAAAGATACTTTTGATAAAGTAGCTGATGAATTTATTCAATTTGTTAAAGGAAAAAAAATAATCATACATAATGCCACTTTTGACCTTAGTTTTTTAAATGGAGAACTCGGGGCAGTTAAAAAAGAACTTATAGACAAAAATTTAGTAATAGACTCTCTTTCAATAGCTAGAAATAAATTTCCTGGGACATCTAATTCTTTGGACTCCTTGTGCAAAAAATTTAATATAGATCTTTCTAAAAGAACTAAGCACAATGCATTACTTGATTGTGAACTTTTAAGAGAAGTTTATATCAATCTTTTAGATGTTAAAGAGCCAAAATTTAATTTGTCTAATATAAAAGATGATAATAATGTTTTAAAAGAAAATAATTATAATAAAAAAGTTTTAGAAATTTCAGATTCAGAAATTAATTTACATAAGGAGTTTTTAAAAAAACAGTTGAAAAAAAATCATTACTGACTTTTTTTCAAATCATAAAGCTTTTTAAAATCAATTTTTTCATTAATCTTAATATCTTTAAATCCTGAACTTTCAAATAAGCTAATAAATATTTTTCTTATTTCCCCATAAATTTGTGAGGGTACATCTATAAGAACAATTTTCTCTATTTCTGTCTTCTTAAAGTTTTGACTATCCATCTCTATTATTGTTGCTAGTACTATTTTGGTATTAATTTTATCAATGCTTTCATTTTTCGGTTTCAAATTAAGAGATGTAAGGACTTCGATAATATTTTGTTTGATCTGGTTGCTTTTGATATCAATATTTATTTTATAACTCGAAATATCTTTTGATAGAGAAAAAAAAACTTTTGCATTAGGAATTTGAAAATCCAAATCTTTTATGTATTTACCTATAATTTTATAACTCATCTTTATCTTTATCTATTATTTCTCCATCAATGATTTTTCTTTCTTCATTTTTTTTATCCATCTTTTTATTCTTCAATGCCATTTTAAACAAAATATTTCTGCTGAAAGGTATTAATAATAAAAAACCAACAGTATCAGTTAAAAAACCAGGTATAATTAAAAGTAATGCAGCTACAGCTATCGAGGCACCTGAAATAATTTCATAAATTGGAGCTTTATTTTGATAAAGGCTTGTTATTCCAGATCTAAGAGTTTGTATCCCTTGTAATCTTGCATAATAAATACCAACTATTGCTGTTAGAAATATAAGTGTGATTGTGTTTAATGCACCAATTTTTCCACCAATTTTGATCAAAAGAAATATCTCTATGGCTGGTATGCCTAAGAAAATTATGAAAAATGTGTTCATTTGTCAGATACAAAATTATATTATTCATGTATATTTATCAAATTATGAGTAACAGTTTCGGCTATTTAGATATAATTTTGTTGGGTATGATCGCAGGATTTATAATCTTGAGACTAAGAAGTATCCTTGGAAGAAAAACTGGACACGAGTCAAAAGTATACCCTAACTTTGCTGAAAAAAAATTCAGCATGCCGAAGAATGATGCTGAGCCATCAAAACAAAATTTGGAAGTTTTAGAAGGAAAAGATAAAAAAGAATTTCTAAGAGGAGCAGAAATAGCATATGAAAGTGTACTGACCTCTTTTGCTACTGGTGATTTAATTAAACTCAAAGCTCTTCTTTCGCCAAATATGTTTTCTAACTTTTCAGATGCCATTAAAGCAAGAAATAAAGAAAATATAAAATCTGAATTCACTTTTATTGGTGTAAAAGAGTCTTCAGTTGAAAGATATGAAAAAATCAAGGATAACTTATTTGCCACTGTAAAATTCGTAGCAGAGGTAATCTCAGTAAAAAGGGATAAAGAAAATAAAATTATTGAGGGAAATCCCGACAAAATAAAGTTTGTTACTGATAGTTGGAAGTTTACTAAAAATATTAATAATAAAAGTCCTAATTGGTATTTATCAGAAATCATTAGTCAGTGACCAAATACAAAGATCTTTCTCCAGAAGATAAAAAAAATTGGGAAGATTATATCAAAAATCCCTCGGATGTATTTGATAAAGACAAATCAAATTCTATAAATACCGAGAAAAAAAGTCGATTTAGATTTGACTTACATGGTTTCACACTTGATCAAGCTAACAAAAAAGTTAAAGAAATTATTCTCTCATGTACTGAAAAAAAATATAAAGAAATATTATTTATAACCGGAAAAGGAAAACATTCCACAAATGACAAAGATATTTATACTTCAAAGGATCTCGGAAGATTAAAGTATTCAGTTCCTGAATTTATCAATTCCGACCAAGAATTGAGGGCACTGATTGTCTCAATACAAGATGCAAAAATTAAGGATGGTGGTGAAGGGGCAATAATAATTAAGTTAAAAAATTTATAGTATAAATTTCGAAAGGTCTGTGTCTTTCACTAGGTTACCCAAGTTATCTTGAACAAATTTTTTATCAACGGTAATAGTTTCTCCAGCTTTATCAGTGGCATTAAAACTTATATCGTCTAAAACTTTCTCAATTATAGTATGTAGTCTTCTGGCTCCAATATTTTCGACTGAAGAATTTACTTCTGCAGAAATCTTTGCAAGCATATCAATTCCGTCTTCAGAAAATTCAAGATTAACATCTTCAGTTTTTAATAAAGCTTTGTATTGTTTGATTAAACTGTTATCTGGCTCTTTTAATATTCTTTTAAAATCATCTTCATTTAGAGCATTTAGCTCTACTCTTATAGGTAGTCTTCCTTGTAACTCTGGTAAGAGATCAGACGGTTTTGCTAATTGAAAGGCTCCTGAAGCGATGAAAAGAATATGATCAGTTTTTATCGGACCGTGTTTAGTGCTTACAGTTGTACCTTCAATCAGAGGTAACAAATCTCTTTGAACTCCTTCTCTTGAAACGTCTCCTCCGACTCTATCGCTTCTTGCAGAAACTTTATCTATTTCGTCTAAAAACACAATTCCATTTTCTTCTGTTGCTTTCTTTGCTTCTTTAATAATTTTATCCTCTTCGATCATTTTGTCTGACTCTTGGGCTACTAAAATTCCGTGAGACTCTTTAACAGTCATCTTTTTTTTCTTACCTTTTTTTCCGCCCATTGACTTACCTAAGATATCTCCTAAATTAACCATTCCAACATTCCCTCCAGGCATCCCAGGTATCTCAAAACTTTGTAACCCAGAAGAGGTATCTTGAACTTCAATCTCTATTTCATTGTTATCTAAGTCACCATTTCTTAATCTTTTTCTAAAACTTTCTCTTGTAGCAACACTAGCTTTATTACCAACTAGAGCATCTAAAACCTTTTCTTCTGCCTTTAATTCAGCTTTAGCTTTAACTTCTTTTCTTTTTCTTTCTCTTTCCATCGCTATAGCAATTTCAATTAAATCTCTAACGATTTGCTCAACATCTCTACCTACGTACCCTACTTCAGTAAATCTTGTCGCTTCAACCTTTATGAAAGGTGCTTCAGCTAATCTCGAAAGTCTTCTTGATATTTCAGTTTTACCTACTCCTGTCGGACCAATCATAAGTATATTTTTTGGTAATACTTCATCTCTCATTTCATCAGTAAGGGCCTGTCTTCTCCACCTATTTCTTAATGCAACAGCCACAGCTTTTTTTGCCTCCTTTTGACCAATTACATACCTATCTAGTTCTGAAACTATTTCTCTTGGAGAAAGAGCGCTGACCTTTGAGCTGTTAGTTTTAGATCCTTTAACAAGTTTTAAATTTGTTTCTTTTTTTGATTTTGACATTTAAATTTTTTCCATCGTTACGTTATTGTTTGTGAATACACAAATGTCTGATGCAACCTTTAAAGCTTTTTTTGCTATATCTTCAGCTTTCATGTCAGTTTCTATTAAAACCTTAGCAGCTGCAAGAGCATAGTTTCCTCCAGATCCAATTCCAATAATTCCATCTTCTGGTTCTAAAACATCACCAGTTCCAGAAATTATAAAGCTATGATTTTTATCTGCTACTGCCATTAATGCTTCTAATCTTCTTAAAAATTTATCGCTTCTCCAATCTTTGGCTAATTCTACAGCTGCTCTTTGTAAGTTGCCGGCATGCTTTTCTAATTTTGCTTCGAGTCTTTCAAATAAAGTTAGAGCGTCTGCAGTTGAGCCGGCAAATCCTGCGATTACTCCTCTGCTCTCAATTTTTCTAACCTTCTTGGCTTTGCTTTTTAAAACTGTATTACCAAGACTGACTTGACCATCTCCTGCTACAATGGTCTCTCCGCCCTTTCTAAGTAGGACAATTGTAGTACCGTGCCATTTTTCAGCTGTATTCATGAAGTTATATGTGGAGATTATTTTGAGATCTTCAATAGTGATT
>Ga0208878_1000514_pt1 | contig 13356 bp, 9 predicted proteins | sample Knorr_S15_td_Sur_FD_185600 | JGI IMG/M metagenome (GOLD analysis project Ga0208878, IMG submission 185600) | Marine microbial communities from Southern Atlantic Ocean transect - Knorr_S15_td_SurfaceA_ad_5m_LV_A (SPAdes) (version 2) | ecosystem: Environmental > Aquatic > Marine > Oceanic | place...
GATAATCTGCAGCAGTATCTAAGTAATCAGATGCCTTAGTTATCTTTGATTGTACCCATGCTTTGAAATTATCTTTCTTGCGTGAGTGTTTAACAATCCGTTTAGATGCTCTACCTGCTGTCTTCAATTGATTACGAATCATTTCTGGTTCGTGATCACCATGCTTTTCTTCTTTCATTGCTTTTTCTAAATCATCTGCTTGTTTGGCATGTGTTTTAGAACCACCCCTTAGTTTCTTAACCAATTTTTTTACAAATGGTTTATCTTTTTCATCTAAGGTTTCTTTCATTAAAAATCCATCATCACGAAGAACTGATCCTTCGGGAATTGGTTTACACTTCTTATCAGTGTTGCAATAGTAATATCCTTTTTTACAGGATTTCATCATTCAGCAGTTTCTGAGTCATTATTATTTAGAATACCTTGTTTTAGTAGTTTTGATAACTCACTTGTAGACCCTACGAATAAGGCATTATTTGTGACATTATTTTGAGTTTTTTGTTTTTCTTCATCTATATCTTTCATCTTTTTCTGAAGATCCATTAATTTATCAGTGCTATCAGCTACTGATTTAATTAACTGTCCTGCAACTTCGTATGCTCTTGGACTTGCACTTTCACCTGCAACTTCCATGATTCCATTGATTGCCTCTTGACCTTTTTCAATTAGTGAATATAACTGCCCTCTTGTATATTTGTAATCTTTTTCAACATCATCTTTTTTAAGAACTACATTTGGTAATTCTGGTTTTTCATTATCTTTTTTAACAATAGAGGTTTCTACATTTAAAGATTTTTCAATACTGTTAAAATTTGTGTTCATCATGAGTCTGTCCTTGTTGCAGGATTAAATTGTAATGAATCAGTAAAGATACTTGATGTCTCACTAAAACCAAAGTCATCATCAACATCAATAAGATTATCATCTGCTGTAGTTAATTTATTAATTTTTGTATTTTCAAGGTGTGATGCTTTAGCAGTGCTGTTAAATCCTCTCTTAACAGCTAAAGTGTTTGCATCTGGTTTTGCATCAACTTTCATAACTTCAGTATCAATAACGATGCGATCACCAACTGCAAAATTAGATGAATCTGTGACAGTGATTCTGACATCATTTTTACCAATATTAAATGTCAACTGCGCGGTGTTATCTGCATCATAATCTTTAAGTGCTTTAGGTGTAACAGTATATCTAAGTTCTCTTCTCTTATTCTCACGATCCATATTAGTATGATAATCCAATTGAACTTTCTTAATAAGTCCTTCTGGTGTATCTGCGACAGGGCCAAATAGATATGTTTTTGCTGTAAAGTTTAATGTGTATATTAATGCTCTTCTGGTTGCAAAATCTCCTTCATAATCATCTTGAAATGATATATTATCTAAGACAACACTTATATCCCTTTTCTCACCTATAACACTTATCAAATCTACAGTTAAATTAAAAGATGGTTGAAAAAATGGTAAAATCTGTTCTATGATTTGTAATCCATCATCGTTTAGTTTAACTAAGATATTTAATTCAAAACCAATATTATATGGTACAGGCATGAATACTTTTCTTAAGTTTGATCCGTCAGATGCTTTAAATGTTTGTGTGATAGTAGATTTTCGAGTTGCATCATACGCAATGTTTGTCATCTCAAAAGACATTCTAGGAAGTGTGATTTGAGTCGCACGATTCAAATCTGCTTGTTGCTCAAGTCTTGCTAAAAATTTCTGCATTGGGCCATATGCCAATGCAACTTTCATATCGCTAATTGATTTACCACTATTATCCTTATGTCGAATGTGAATATCATTAAACAATGTTCCAAAAGATATAACAGTCTTTCTAAGTATTTCGTGATAAAAATAAGTGCCTAACATTAGTATGTACCAAAGGGATTAGATTCCGCAAAATCAATGATTTCATCTGCAGCCAGTTCAAATTCATCATTATCACTGTATGCATCATATTTATCCTCTTGTTCATATTCACGAACATTATATGCAATAAACGATGTTGTTCCTGTTGATAGTGTAAATGATGATGAAGTTGTATTCAGACTAGGAGAATCTATATTTATTGTTCCCGCACCGATTGAAATCACAGTGACACCTATACCAATAACATTGTCAACTGCGGATACTGCAGCACCTACAGATATTCCTGTTGTATTGATACCAGTAATTAATGTTGTTGATACACCAACTGTTCCAGTTGTTGTTCCTGTTGACACAAATACTGTCTTATGAATCCTGTGTCCAGTTCCCGGATCAATACCTATTTGAATTCTAACTTCTTCACCCGGCATAAATCCACTGACGGTAGATCCAATTCCAACATTTGTAATCTTAAGAATTTTTGTATCTGCATCCCATGATCTAACGATTGCCTCTGTGTTAGATGTTTGACCTACAACTAGATCATTATAGAGATAATTACCACGACCAGTGATTATATTTGGATCTGCAACTGTAACTGCTGGTGCGACTGTGTACCCTACACCGGGGTTAACAGGTCTTATAGACGATAATTTAGCATTTCCAGTGTCAACTATAGCAGTTGCAGTAGCAGTCGTTCCAGCACCACTAGGCCCTGCCACAGTGATTAATGGTGGAACGGTATATCCAGAACCTTCATTTGTAATCGTATATGATATCACACCTCTTCCGGATGTTGTGATTCCACATGTTGCGATCGCACCAGTTCCATTTCCACCAACAATACTAATACTTGGTGCGACTGTATATCCAGCACCTGCATTTGTTAATATCAATTCCTTAATAGAGAATACACCATTTCTTTCAGTCGTAATCGCAACCGCAGATGCATTCACACCTATCGATGCGTCTCTTGATGTTGAGATGAATACAGTTGGTGTTGATGTATATCCAGATCCATCGTTTAAAATTGTAAGTGAATTTATAAAACCAGACTGAGCAGGTGCAAGAGTTGCTGATGCTGCTGCAGTTACCCCTGAACCAACAAGATTGAGTGTTGTTATGAATCCTTGATCCTCTACCTGTGTATCAATCTCATCAATTGATGTATCAATAACCTCATCCTCATATTCAAAGAGTTCACATTGAAGTTGATAAACATAATTTTTACCTAACTGGTAAAATGGTTGTTCATGCTCTACAAATTTAACTTCAAATAATCTTGACCCTAATGGAAAGAATACTAAGTCACCCTCTCTTGGTCTTGTTGCTAATTCATAATCTGTTGGATCTAAAAATGGTGATATAAAATCTTCAAACCTTTCTCTTGATATAGTGAGTGTAACTTCATCTCTTAGACTTACACCAAATTTTGTCATAATATCACCAGCACCTGAATAACCCTCATAGGTATTGATATACGCTTCCAATAAAAAATTATCATCGAATCGAGATGATTGTACCTCTTCAATGATAGACTGTCTATTTACAAATTTTCTTGGTATATAAGTGACCTCTACCCCATAAATTTGCAACTGCTCATTTATAAGATTTTGAACTAATCTTTGTTCACCGGGAGATCCTTGTAGAAAAAACGGATTGAGTGCCATACATATTACCCGATAAAGTCTAAAGGAGGTAACTCGTATTCGAGTTGCATCTTCTGTAAGATAGCATCTATTTCTCTTTGGCCATCATCGTATATTTCTCTTCCGTTTAATTCTAATCCACCGGGAAGTTTAACTCCTCTAAACTTAATTAGATTTTGACCCCACTGCCTTTTCATTAGTGCAGTCAAATACATTTTTAAAAATGGATCATTATAAACCTTTGTAAAATCGTTTGGATTTAATATTCTTTGACAATCAATGACTATAAAATCTCCAACATTGATTGAGTTGTAATCCATATCAAGATACAACCTGTTTTGTTTTTTATTAAATCTTATTTGTTTTTCAGGTGTAAGTAAAAAATCTATATCCTCAAGATAAGATTTAGTCATAGAATATTGTAATAATTCAACTGAGTTGAAATAATACAGATCATTTAAAAATAATTGATATTTAATACTAAACATTCCACCTGAAATGGAGCTACTATCAAATTTAAATATCTTTTCAATTCCAATAACTGAATCAGGAATTTGAATGAAATTAGAATTTTCTACAAAACTTGAAGTGGTTGTTCCATATCCACTGATTGCAGTAGATGTGCCGGTTGTTGTTACAATACCTGCAGTGTTGTCTGAATCAGTTTGTGATGTTGCCTTACCTCTATCCAACTCATCTTGAGTGAATTCATGTTTAAGAAACATCTCTTCCACACCATCAAAATGCCTCTCGTTGAAAATTTGAATCGCATCATCAACAAGATCGTCAATCTGATCATCATCAATATTAATCTCCAGCACAGGAGCTCCTAACTTCCTTAATGCATAGTCGATTAATCCTTGTCTTGATGATGGTTGTGCCATTATTCTGCTTCTACCTCAGCTGCTAGATTTTCGTATTTTTCTTGCCACTCAAGTGCTTTTGCTGCTAATTGAGTTTTCTCATCATTAAAGTCTGTCATTACAGTTGTCAATTTCGCTTCCAAAAGAATATTTTGGTTTGTCAATGTAGAAATTTTTTGATTGTAAATTTTAATCAAAGTGTTTACATCAACATCATTATTAGAGTTTGCCATTGTTAAAGCTAGAAGGTACCCCCATCTATGGTCGTTGTCCACATGGGCTTGCTAGTGTATGTAGTCGAGACAGCAGTAGGTGTTTTTCCAGTTCCAGCACCATTAAGAATCAAATCAGCAGAAGTATTAAATGTTCCAGTTACACCAATCAATGTGACTGTTGTTCCAGATGATGATGTTTTCACAACACCTTGTTGTGTACCGCCACCTGCTTGGGTTACTAAATCACCAGCAGTCACTGCTTGTGCACTACCTAATGTGATTGCTATTTCTGTTACTGCAGTTAATAACTGAGTTGAAGTAATTGTAGCTGCACTTGGAGCAGTTGTTGAGTTCTGTAGACCATCACTATCAAAATATACAACACCATGTGTTGAGAAATCACCAGACTGATAATAGATACCTTTGATATCTAAATTACCTCTTGTACCTGTAACAACTTCATTACTTACCGTTGCATCGGGAATATATGTAAATGCTCTTGCTGGTGCATTACTATTTTCACCTGTACTATCGTTATAACCGAAGAAACCTACCTTTGTATTAGCTGTACCAGTTGCAGTATTATAGTTGAATGAAATACCACGATCAGTATTTGTATCAAATGCATGAGTAATTGTTAACTGAGTTGTTGTTACAATACCTGCAGTTGTATTATTACTAATAAAGATTGTTCCGAGTCCGACTCCACCTGCTGGTGGAACATATGAATGAACTGTACTGTTGTTAGGAATACTTGAACTTCCTGTAACAACATCACCTGTATTAATACCAACAACAGAATCAATGACAATGGTAGATGATCCAGATCCAACAGTTGTGAGCACTGTTCTTACGCTGGTTACATCACCAACCTTCATAATCGCGTCATTTACAGTCGCGGTTGTAGAGTTAACCGTAGTTGTTGTACCATCAACTTGTAAGTCACCTTTGATGATAACCGTACCTTCATTACTCAATCCATCTGGATATGGGTCAATGAATAGTTGATTTCCACCACCTTGTCTAGTTGCAATCACATTGGATGAAATACCAATATTATCAATCTCGACTCCACCGGTAATAACAATTTTACTCGCAAAAGTTGAAATACCAGTTACATTTAAGTTACCACCTATATTGACATTCTTCTCTACACCCAAACCACCTTCAGTGAATAATGAACCTGTATCCTTACTATTTGACTGAGTTGCAATATTAAATCTAACATCAGCACCAGTAAATGTTAACTGGTCTGTTCCATTTTCATCGTATTCAATTTTTGCATCTGCAGCAGATAAACCATCTGCACCACCACCAAATCCTAAAAATGTATCATCAGGTATGTGAACTTCTCCTGATCCATCTGGATTTATTGCTATATGTGCATCCGTAGTTTGAGATGATATTGTTCTTCCATCTAATCTTAAGTCATCTACATTCCACTGGTCAACTTTTCTATTTTGATCTAATATTGCAACAAATCCATTTGAAGCAGTTGTTGGGTTTGATTGACTTGCTACCAATCCTGGCCCATGTGCCATCAAGTCTGTGAAATATCTACCACCAATGACATCCACATTACCTGCGTTATCACCGACAAATAGTCTTTCTCCTTTATTCGCTTGTGTTCCAGCTCCAATGGTTAAACCAAGTTCACCGAAATTAAGACTCGACGGAGCAGTTGCACCCGTTGATCTTTTAACTCGTATAATGCTGGCCATTTAAAAACTTCCTCCGTTGATGTCCAAATTCTGTGTTGCTCCCGGTGTTAACTCAAGAGTTGCTGTAAATTTAGCCGTACTTGCATCATATACTAGAACCATACCATTTTGAGGGTTAGTTATGTTCACATCAGACAAACCCGCTAGGGTTCCACTAACATTACCTGCTAGTGAAGAAACAACTTTTACAGCGTTTTGTTGACCTACTCTGACTTTAATGTTTGACATTAGCGTGTCACTCCTTGTCTTACTAAAACGGATCCTTCCACAACTCGTGTGACCTCACCTGCACTATCCGAAACAATAACATCATAGACATATCGTCCGGGTTTTATACTGGCAGTTGTAGTACTTGTCAATCCAATTTGAATTTTACCTGTGTTTGCATCCGCAATCGACGCTGTGAATGTACCTGCGATGCCTGTGCTTCCTGCATGCTTTCTCATTTGTGATGAGATAGTGAATCCAGAAATATCCAAGGCAGAATTAGAAGATACATTCTCTAGTTCAAACTGTTGTTGGAATGTTGAACCTGTGTTAATCACAAGGTTACTGACATATACTGCTGCCATCTATACAATAATATGATGATCTATGTTATATTTATACTTTTATATTCCAAGTATTAGGACTGTTTCTCTACTAATTGACTTAGAAGAGATTTAAGTTCATCAATCTCCTTTTGCATTTCGTTTATACGACTTTGTTGAGATTGTTTCTTATGTTTAGATTTTTTGTACATATTATATCCTGTGATATCACAGTTTATAATCGCACCAGATTTTTCATCTCGATAGAGATTTTTATGTCCTTCTACAGGTATCATGCCAATGCAATCACTCTAAGATCCTTAAACTTAGGAGATTCTGCTTCATTCGTACCGTTGAATACGATCTTTATTTGGAATCCAGTAAATTCTGTTAAATTATCAGCAGTAAACTGATAATCTACGAACTCTCCACTTGTGTTTGCTGGAACTTTAGAATCTGCACGGCCAGAGTTCTTTGATCCATCAATCACTTCATCTCCAAATCCATCACCATCTGTATCTGTTAAATTATCGAATCCGGGGAACAATTCATATGATTGTTCAATACCTTCCGAATCAGGTCTGAATAATTTAAACAGTGTTCTGAAGTCAGCAGAAGTCTTTCTATCAGAACTAATTAAAACTTTTATTGATGTCGCTGGTGTTTTTAAGTCCACACGATTGGAAATATATATTCCCGAATGTGGATCACCAACTGTAAGTTTGACCCTCTCATCATTTGCATAATCTGATACAGGTTTATTTAACCTGCTTCTACCAAATATCAAAGATCCATTCATAGTGTCTACAACAGGTGATAAATTTTCATCATCGGTTGTAAATCTCATCGATAGAGTAGTAGATCTATTTTTTGGTAAATCTGATAATCTCGCCGTTTCATTAACAGGAGAAGCAACTAATCTTGTAGATGTCAATGGATTAATCTTATTCAACTCAATGTCTTCATAACCTTGATCTAAGAATGAACTCTCAGAACCACCAGCACTTGTTCCAGATACTGTTCTTAATTGTGAAGAAAGAGTTGTTTGTCCGGGTTGAAGTGTGTTAAATCTTGGGAATATTTTATCAAATTGTATATTCTTAGACGCATGAACTTCAGTTCCACCACCAGATCTTTGATCTGTGAATGATGCCATGATATCATTTGCTGATAAATCAGGTAATCCTGTTCTACCAGAACCTCTAGGAATTTCAATAAAATAATTATCAATATCCTTTTTCTGTGTCAATAAGGATGAACTTGGCATATCATGAACAGTGTTAATACCTGTTAGTGATAAACCATTAAATTGGTAACTAAGTGCTAAACTTCCAATGGCATGCTCACGAATAGCAGATCCATTTACTCCTCTTTCTGCAATACCTATCGATGATAATCCAACAGAGTCATATCTTATAATTTCATTATTAACTTGAACATATCCTCTAGATGTGGTTATACCCTCAAATGTTGCAAATTTAGAGGTATTTCCAGATCCAACAACAATAAAGTTGTCATTTAACCCTAACTCAGCAGTCAAAGGAGCTGGTTCAGTGGTTGGTGATACATTTGATATTTCAACTTTATTATTTCCTGCAGTCATACCATGACTATACTGAGATACTTCTATAACATTACCAGTAAATAGATCACTAACAACTTCGTTACTTGTAATATCAACTGCACCTGACTGTGGAACAGCACCATTTATAACTAAATCTTGACCAAGTGTATAATTTTCTCCTTGAACATTTGTTAGATAAAGTGTGTCAACACCTGATATAGCATCAATACTAATTTGTGCTCCACCACCACTAATCATGTCTGCAGTTGCAAGTCCAACGATATCACCCTTGGAATATCCATGACCTTTCGCACCACTTGTAACAGAAACTGCAGTTGGAACTCCACCAGATACCGTGACGATACCAGTCGCACTTGATCCAGCACCAGTGATTGCAAACAGATCAACATTAGTATAGACACCATTTGAATATCCAGCACCAACTACTGAAACTGATAATGCATTATTGGATGTTGCAATTTCAGATCCAACTCTTTCAAGAGTTCCCATAGGTGCAGTCGCAGATGCACTTCCCTCAGATATTTTCACTCCAGAAACTAGACTATTTACTGTAGCACTTGTAGTTGTTTTTGTAATGCCAAGTTTAAGTTTTCTAGGATATGATTTAATTGGATTATTAAGAAGATCAGAAACTAACTGACTCTCATAATCTAACTCTGGATTATAGAAAAATGCTGTGGCATCAGTTGTGGTAAATTTAGCTTTATTAATTTTTACCTTCAAATCTTCAAACTGGCTTGGTGTCCAAATACTACCATTTTGTGATTTAAATAAACTTCCACCAATATACTGTTGAGATACAATTACACTTTCAGAATCAGGTAATGATTGAGTTTCAATTGTTGGATCACCCATTCTAGAAATCCATGCTTCATAATTATTTGTAGTGGGAGCTAGTAAGACAACGCAATATTCATTGTCTGGTTCTAGATATATCGGAGATTTAAATTTAACATTTGTAGCCACTGAAGCATCTTCAGAAATATTAATTTCAGATGGATCTAAAACAACTTGTGCAAAATCAGCGATCAATGTGAGTGTTGGTGTTCCCAATTCCATTGTTCTTATTTCCACGGTCAATTGTTCTTTCACATCTTTTGATTTCATGAAAATATCAACTGATGTTAGATATGCTCCTGTCTCATCTACTGTGAAAGATTGTGCTAATGGATCTCCTCTTCTCCTTCTTCTTCTCCTAAAGACAGTAACTTGTTGTACAATTGTTCTATTAATAATTACTGGTGGTGGAGGAGGTGGTAATTGTCTTATAACAATATTTGTTTGTCTTAAAGTATCAACAACACCACTTGTACTATATGTGGCTTGAGTAGAACTTATAGCTGGAGAACCTTCAAGTGTTTCCTCATTCGTACTACTTGAAGTTAATTTAAATGTTTTTTCTCCATTCTTAAATCTTACTGCTGGAACAGGAGTTGATAGAGGATCTCTAAAGAAAAATGATCCTTGAACATTTCCAACATTATCAGAGATTAATCTTACATTTGAAACTGTTGCTGTTGCACCACTTGTTTTACCAACTAATTTCAAACCAGTTTTGATATAACCAAAAAATCTGCCTTGTGCTTCTTCTGTTAAAGATGCGATATCAACATTGACCACTGTGGATGATGCAGAGTAAGTGGTTGGTAAGGTAACTGAAGTATTATATGGATTCGATCCAAATGTGCCACTTGGTGCTGTAATACTACCAGATTTATGATTTGGTTGACATGTACGGAAAGAAATTAACCTATTTAATCCATCAAAACCCTCTACAGTTTCATTTATCTGGAATACACCAGAATTCATCGTAATTTCAATCAGTTTGGGAATGATATCTAATCCACTTGAACTATCAAAGAAAGGATAGAATCGTGTATTTGGTTTTATGGCAGATGCATTAAATCCTACATTTCTTGAACGAATATGTGTATCTGGTTCACTACTTACTAGAACTTGAGATGGCACTGTACCTGCTCTGTCACCAAAAACTGTCCTTGTACCATTATTTAATATGATATTTCTTGTCCATGTGTCTGCACTAGGACTTAGGATCATTGATCCATCAAAATGTATTTGTGCGAATGGGTTTACATTTTCAACTCTTGAAGCAAGTGGTTGATTTAATAATGTGGTTTCTTCGTAATCTAATGTAAGTAAATCTCCAGTTTTTTTAATTCCTGAATCTAACAATGTCAAATCTGCAGAAAAATCCGCAGTTGTTGAATCTATTGATGGATCTAAAGCTAACTCAGGTTTTAGTGAATAAAAATCAGTTGGTACAATAAGTTCTTCTCTGGATGAATCAACATCTGCCTTACAATCGGGATTTGTAATATCAAATAAAGAAGTATTTTTGAAATCGTCAACAAAAAATCCTGATTTAAATCTTGTCAATCCATCAGCATCTTGAACTTGAAGAGTTTTTGTATCTAACTCAAGTAAGCTTAGTGATGTAACTGTCTCTAAATTAGAAACTCGATCTTCAATTTTACCAATGTCTCTCATCGTAAATCTACGATTGTCAACGACAGTTATTTTTACATCATTTACATCATAAAGGTATGCTGGCATTTCAAGGGTTGCAAGAGTCATTCCACTCTCAATATCTTCAGGAGTAGTGGGATTTTCAGAAGATACTCCTTTTATTATCGCAAACTCACCCTTTGTATATGCTTCTTGTATATTTGCAGAGGGATCAAGTATTATTTTGTCAGTCCTTGGAAGATAAAAACTATAACCAATTTTAGATGCTTCATTTGGTGTAACTACTAATGTTGGGTTAACACCTGCATTTGAAAAATTTCTCCTTGGAAAACTAAATGGTGATAAAGTTGTAGAAGTGTTCTCTGCCACTCTTGGTCTAAAGTCTAGTGTATCTGTGGCTCTTACATCACCAATTAAAGGAACATCCTTTGAAAATCTCTCCTCATCATATGATCCAACTGTATAAACATCACCAGTATCATTTGATGGCACCGTATAGTGATTAACTATAATAGAAAGTCTACGATTTGGAACTCTTTCACCAGCATTTCTAACTATTCTAGAATAGTCCATGAAACTTTGTCTGTGTCCCTTATCCAAAGTATAACTTGATGTAACATCAAGATAAGATCCTTCGGTTATTCCTTGTAAATTTGTAACAATATTTGACTCTTCAAATGTTACTGTTTCTCCAACTGTAAATTTATTTTGAGTTAGATACACAATTTCAACAATTGTTGCAGAAACACGATCTGTAATTTGTGCAACTGCACCACTTACAGAACCGATAATTTTTTCACCTATTACTGAAGCAGTGTTTAATGCTAGCCCACTGACAAACACTAAACGATCTAAAACTGGATCAATTGTTGTAAGAGATTCAAAGACACCAACAACATTTACAACATCAGGTATATTGAGTGATATAACTTTATCTTCAACTCTTAATCCAAATGCAGAGGTATTTTGTGTAAGTCCATTTGCTGTTGATATTCCAGAATTTGTAAGATTTACATTAATTCTTTTACTTCTTTCAAATGTTTTTTGTTTTACTTTTATATCATTTTTACGAACAGTTGCGTTTACGACAACATTAGTTGCTCCTGCTCCTACAAAATTAGATCCAGTTAATCCTTGAATTGTTAATGTCTGACCATTATTTGATATTGTTACTTGATCAGATGTTAAAGGTGCAATATCACCTGCCTTTCCGTGAACTGAATATCTTTCTTCATCAAAAGTTTCAAATATTGCATTTGATGCAACACCTGTATCAGTAATATTCGCAGTAAACACACCAGTTGCACCAATAGCCACACCTGTAATTTGTGTCTTGACTGATAAATCTGAGTTTGTTAGTGATACATCAGAAACATTTTTATTTTCTAGTTTTGCAAATAACCCATTTCCCTCATCTTGAATAGCTGGCACTGCTTTGCGAACACCTGATATATCATCCTGATCATTTAGAGTGTTTACATTCACTCCACTTACTGCTGTGGTTGCTGCTAATGTAAGTGATTTTAAGTCTGCACTTATTGCTGTAATTCGATGTAATCTAGCATCAGCATCACCTCTAAAATTGTATGTAATATGATCACCAACTTTAAGTGATCCAAATGTTTTACCAGCACATGTCAAAACATTTGAAGTGATGGCAGCTTCATCTGAAGGAGATAATTCTCTGATAGGTGCTGATTTGAGAACTAAATCACCACTAAAATCAAATCCAAATCCAGCAAAACTCCCGTTTGTATTCTGATAAACTGATTTTATATCTTCAAGCCTATGTGCTGTAACTGTTTTAATACTTCGAGCAACCGTGGTAAGACCATTAATTCTTATTTGTTCTCCAACAATAAATGTTCCTGAAGTGTCCTCTAAAACTATATTTGCACTGTTACCACCAGCAGCTGTAGCAAAACCAGAGGCACCACTACTCAAACCCTCTATAAATGCAGTGTCGGGTAGTTCTGTTGATGTAACTGCTTCATTTAAAACCAGGCTTGTAAATGTCTGAACATCGTATAGATACAAATCGAATTTTGTAGACGCACCAGAGTATGCAGCATCTGAATTTTCAAAAGCATATATTTTAGCTATACCAATAACGGTTCCAGAACCACTTATTGCATTTGTAGTTGTTTTTCTTTGATTAAACAAATCAACTGTGTTTGCAATATTGATTCCTAACTTTGGTGTACCATTTACATTGTTTATTTGAAACTTATTTCCAAACTTAAATGGAACAGATGATAGTTCAATTTCTTTTTTATCTCTTGGTTTTTCAATATCTAATATTGTACTTACAGGTCTTTCAATGTCATATCCTCTTACATATGCTTTTCCGGGAGATACCTTAAGTGCAAACAAATCATCAGTAGGTGTTGCACCTTGATCTGTCAATTCTCCAGTGTTAAATACACCTTCATTTGATATTC
>Ga0208878_1000524_pt1 | contig 13262 bp, 11 predicted proteins | sample Knorr_S15_td_Sur_FD_185600 | JGI IMG/M metagenome (GOLD analysis project Ga0208878, IMG submission 185600) | Marine microbial communities from Southern Atlantic Ocean transect - Knorr_S15_td_SurfaceA_ad_5m_LV_A (SPAdes) (version 2) | ecosystem: Environmental > Aquatic > Marine > Oceanic | place...
CTTTAAATCTTTCAATATGACACAGTTCCATTAACTTTTTCATCATTATAGCTGTTATACCCTGTCCGTTTGGAGGTAATTCGATTAATGTACTGCCATCTTCTAGAGCTGCATATATTGGATCGACATATTGAACACTAACATCTTCGAAATCAGCAAGGGTATGTACTCCGCCTAACTCCTGTAAAGAGCTTACAAGGTCAACTGTAATATCCGACTGGTAAAAACCCTTTGAGCCCTGAGCTGCTATTTGTCTTAATACTTCTGCCTGCATAGGTGCTCTAAATAAAGAACCAGCTCTATATGGTCTCCCAGAACTAAGGTAAAACTTCTCAGAGGATCCAATAAGCTTCTCTCTGTGTGTATCCCAGTCAAAGGAAACACGGGGGCTGACTACTACACCTTCTTCAGCATACTTTATTGGTTCGGTACATAGTTCTTTTAAACCTAAATTACCAAATTTATTTGCAACCTCTTCAAATAGAGATACTGCACCTGGAACAGTAACCGAGTGGACGCTATTTAAAGGAATCTTTTCCATGTTTTCTGAAAGCAAAGTGTCACTAGACAAATTCATCGGTGCCCTGCCAGACCCATTTAAACCAATGATGTTTTTTAATTTTTTTGTTTTAATAACTGCAAATGCATCTCCAAATAGTCCAGTAGATTGTGGTTCACATAAAACCAGCATAAGGGCACTAGTAATAGCGGCATCGATCGCGTTTCCTCCTTTACTCATAGCGTCAAGCCCTATTTTTGCAGCTAGAGGGTGAGAAGTTGCTATCATTCCATTTGATGAAAATACTTGAGAGCGTTCAGGTTTTTGAAAGTCTCGCATTATTTGCTCCTAGACTAAATTCAGCTTAAGTTCTTTATGTTTTAATACTCTTAGAGTGGATTTTAAATCATTGGAACACTTCAGTATTCTTCCATCCATTGCTACTAAGGAATACAATCTTCCGTATTTTGAATTTTTGGGTGTTTTCTTAATACTAAAGAGGGCCCAATCAGAATTTTTTCTGTAGATAGAAAAAACCACAAAATCTTTCAAAAAAGAGATGCTATAATCTTTCCATAGTCCCTGTGATACCATTACACCATAAAGTTGTAAAATTTGATTGAGCTCTACTTTTTCAAAACGCGCTTGTTTCATTTTCTTCTTGGTGGAGCCAAGGGGGATCGAACCCCTGACCTCTTGCATGCCATGCAAGCGCTCTCCCAGCTGAGCTATGGCCCCTTTTTCTTTTTGTCAAAGCTTAACACTAAAACAATTAGTTTAAAATTAGTTTTCTTCACTGTCTGTAGACGCTACATCGGTAATCTCTTCCAATGGAACTGTATCCTGATCGTCATCCTCTAAAAGCTCATCATCTAATTCGGATGAATCTTCCCCCTCATCTAATATGAGATCATCCTCAATAGTCAACAATTCTTCTGACTCTTCAAACTTTGCATCGTTGATATTTTCTTCGCTTTTTCTCGTTACCTTGGTTTTTTCAGATGAAGATTTATCAAGTATAAGTTCTTTGCCGGTATAAGGGCTTATCACAGGACTATTATTAAGATCATAAAAGCGTTTACCAGTCTCTGGACAAATTCTTTTTGTCCCCCATTCTTCTTTTGCCATTACCTTCTCTCCTAGCTGTTAATTGCCTTGGATGTTGATAAATGTTTGTTAAATGATTTGCAAGAAATTAAATACAGATTTTTAAAATATTAAGAGTGAATTGCTCCCAGCCCACAAGCAAGTGCAGCCTCGCGTACCGCCTCTGAAAAAGTTGGGTGAGCATGGCACGTCCTTGCTAAATCTTCAGTGCTCGCACCAAATTCCATCGCCATGCATACTTCATGAATAAGATCACCGGCAGCAGGCCCAATGATGTGAGCTCCTAGAATTCTATCATTATTTGAGTCGGCTATAATTTTTACAAAACCGTTACTAGAAAAAACTGTCTTTGCACGGCCATTACCCATAAATGAAAATTTTCCAACTTTTACTTGTATACCTTCTTCCTTTAATTCATTTTCTGTTTTGCCAACCGAAGCAACCTCTGGATCAGTATAAACAACGCTCGGTATCACTTGAAAATTCACGTGTCCAGCTTGTCCCGCGACTATTTCAGCAACGGCTATACCTTCTTCTTCTGCTTTGTGAGCTAGCATTGGTCCTGATGTCACATCACCTATAGCAAATATATTTTTTGCAGCAGTTCTCCAATTGCTATCAGTTTCAATTTGCCCTTTAGGGTTCAACTTCACTCCGATGTTTTCGAGTTTAAGGTTTTTGGTAAAAGGCTTTCTTCCCGTAGCCACTAAGGCGACATCCGCAGATAATTCTTTTTGATCATCGGACTCTACTTGCTTAAAAGTAACTTTCACGCCTTTTTTTTCTTTTGTTATCGTCGAAACAGAGCTATTCAAGTGGAACTTAAAACCCTGTTTTTGCAATATAGATTTAAAGTTTTTTGATATATCGTGGTCCATTCCATTTAAAACTTTATCAAAGAATTCCACAACCGTTACTTCGGTCCCAAGTCGACTGTATATCGAACCCATTTCCAAACCAATAACACCTGCACCAACAATTATCATTTTTTTTGGGATTTTCTTTAATTCCAATGCACCAGTTGAAGACACGATCATTTGTTCGTCAAATTCAATGTTCTTTAAACTGGAAGCCTCGGAGCCAGTAGCAATAACGAAATAGTTAGCCTCAAAATTTTTATTATCAACACTGATTGTATTTTGATCGATAAAGCTTGCCCAACCATTTATTAAAGTAATTTTATTTTTTTTAAATAGGTACTCTATCCCCTTAGTATTATCTTTTATCATACTCTCTTTATAGCTGAGCATTTTACCCCAGTTCACAACAGGTGGATCTACCTCTATTCCCATTTTAGAAAAATTTTCTACTGAGTTGTGATAGTTGTGGGAAGCATTTAGTAATGCTTTTGATGGAATACACCCTACGTTTAAACAAGTACCTCCAAGTGAAGTATTCCCTTCAACACAAGCAACTTTTATTCCGAGCTGCGCGAGTTTTATTGCGCACACATATCCGCCTGGGCCACTGCCAATAACTATCGCATCGAATTTTTCCATTTGAAATCCTTAATATAAAATTTACAGATCAATCAATAATCGACGGGGATCTTCCAAGTTTTCTTTTACCCTGACTAGAAATGTAACAGCACCCTTTCCATCTACAATACGATGGTCATAACTCAGGGCAAGATACATCATAGGCAGTATCTCAATTTTTCCATCAATAGCCATCGGTCTTTCTTGAATTTTATGCATTCCAAGTATACCTGACTCAGGTGAATTTAGAATAGGCGAGGACATTAGAGATCCATATATACCGCCGTTAGATATAGTGAAAGTTCCACCAGTCATATCTGCCATAGATAGCTTGCCATCTCTTGCTAGTAAGCCCATCTTATTAATTTCCTTTTCTATATCAGAGAAGCTCATGGCATCAGCATTTTTTAAAACCGGTACAACTAAACCGTTATCTGTTCCTACCGCTACTCCCATATTGACGTATTGCTTGTATATTATGTAGTCCCCATCTATTTGGGCATTAACCTCGGGTACTTCTTCTAGAGCTTTACAGCAAGCTTTTACAAAAAATGACATAAACCCTAGTTTTACACCATGTTTTGACAAGAATTGATCTTTAAATTCACTTCTTATTCTTAGAATAGCTGTCATATCTGCTTCATTGTATGTTGTCAGCATCGCAGCAGTATTTTGAGATTCTTTAAGCCTTCGAGCTATTGTTTGTCTTAATCTCGTCATTTTTACTTTTTCTTCTGATCCCATTGAAGGCGTTAGGCTTGTCTTTGTATTTTGATTATTTGGCAAGCTCATGACGTCCTCTTTCATAATTCGACCGTCTCTGCCGGAGCCTTTCAAGGAGCTCGGATCAATATTTTTTTCCTTCATGATCTTTTCTGCAGAGGGAGCATTTTTTACGCTTTTCGTTTCTTCAGCAATATTTTTTTCGCCGGTTTTATTATGTGATATTTTATTCTTGTCTGCTGCTTCTGCGCCTTCCTCTAATATAGCTAGTATTGCATCTAACTCTACTGTCTCCCCTTCCTTGACTATAATTTTTGACACAACACCGTCTATAGTACTTGGTACTTCGATAGTGACTTTATCTGTTTCGAGTTCGCATATCATTTCATCAACTGCGACGTTATCGCCGGCCTTCTTGAACCAAGTACCAACAGTTGCCTCGGTTACACTTTCACCTAATGTAGGAACTTTCAACTCTATCATTATAACCCCCTTAAGTAACGCCCTAAACCTCTAAAGCTTGATCAATCAGTTTTTCCTGCTGTTCAATGTGCTGCTTTGCTAAACCGGTTGCTGGCGAAGCAGCGGACTGTCGTCCAGCATAATCAGCCCTGCCAGAGTTATGGCCTACATGACCTAAAATCATCTCCAGTATTGGATCTACGAAAAACCATCCTCCCTGGTTCCGTGGCTCTTCTTGGCACCAAGTTATTTTCGCGTTTTCAAAACGTGATAACTCCTTAATCATTGATTGTGAGGGAAAAGGATACAACTGTTCAAGTCTAAGTAAATATACCTCTTTTAGATTTCTCTTGTTTCTTTCCATAAATAGCTCGTAGTAAATTTTTCCCGAGCAAATAACTACTTTTTTAATTTTACTGTCTTCGGTAAGCTTAAAGTCACTCGATGTTTCGGCGTCATCTTTGAGTATTCTGTGGAAACTCGAGCCATTTGTAAAATCTTTCAATGAACTTACTGCTAGTTTATTTCTCAGTAATGATTTTGGTGTCATTATGACAAGTGGTTTTCGAAAATGCCTATGCATTTGTCGTCTCAATATATGGAAATAGTTTGCCGGAGTCGAAACATTAGCCACTATCCAATTTTCTTCTGCACATGCCTGAAGAAATCTTTCTAATCTGGCAGAAGAGTGCTCTGGCCCTTGACCTTCATAACCGTGAGGAAGTAGCATTACAAGCCCAGACATTCTCAACCATTTTTTTTCTCCTGAGGATATAAATTGATCTATCATAATCTGTGCCCCATTAACGAAATCTCCAAACTGAGCTTCCCACAGAGTTAAGCAATTCGGTTCCGCAAGAGAGTACCCATACTCATAACCCAAGACAGCGTACTCGGATAACATGGAGTCAATCACCTCAAATTGGGTTTTTTGACTAATATCCAATTTGCCACCTATTTTAGACACACCAAACTCAATGGAATTTTGTGTTATATTGTAAAGAGGATAGAAACGTTCTTCAGTCTCTTGATCTATAATTGCGGAATGCCTCTGGGAAAAAGTACCTCTTTTCGAATCTTGGCCAGACAGCCTAACCGAAAACCCCTCATTTAACAAAGAGCCAAATGCAAGCGCTTCAGCCGTTGCCCAGTCAATACCTCTTCCTTTGTTTAAGGTATCCTTTTTATTTTCTATCATTCTGGACACAGTTTTGTGTATATTGAAATTATTTGGGACAGTTGTCAGTACCTTCGATATTTTTTTAAACACATCCTTCTTTATGGAGGTTTTTCCCCTTTCGTAGTTGTCCGGTCGCTTAGTAAGCCCAGACCATCTTCCATCAAGCCAGTCAGCCTTATTCGGTTTGTAGTTTTTTCCTGCCTCAAACTCGTCATTCAAAAAGCTTTGAAAATTTGATTTTAACTTGTTCAACTCACCATCTCTTAGTATTCCTTCTGCCTCCAGCTTTCTGGAGTATAATTCAAGAGCGGTCGGATGGGTTTTAATTTTTTTGTACATGATAGGTTGGGTAAACATAGGTTCATCACCTTCATTATGCCCAAAACGTCGGTAGCAAAAAATATCAATCACAACGTCTTTCTTAAATTTTTGTCTAAATTCTGTAGCTACTTTTGCAGCGTGAACTACCGCTTCCGGATCATCGCCATTAACATGGAAAATTGGTGCTTCCACCATAAGCGCAATGTCTGTTGGGTATGGTGATGACCTTGAATAGAGGGGTGCGGTCGTGAAACCAATTTGATTATTTACGACGATATGGATAGTGCCGCCTGTGCGATGTCCTTTTAGACCCGAAAGTCCAAAGCATTCAGCAACGATACCTTGGCCTGCAAAAGCTGCATCACCATGCAGCAAAACAGGTAGAACCTTTTCTCTTTCTTTATCGTTGAGCTGCTCTTGCTTTGCCCTTACTTTTCCTAATACGACGGGGTTAACAGCCTCTAAGTGAGAAGGATTTGCCGTTAGAGATAAATGCACTGTGTTGCCATCAAACTCTCGGTCAGACGAAGCACCCAAATGATATTTTACATCGCCGGAGCCATCAACATCTTCGGGTTTATAGCTCCCACCTTGGAACTCGTTAAAAATTGCTTTAAACGGTTTGCTCATCACATTAGCTAGTATTGATAATCTTCCTCTGTGAGGCATACCTATAACAATCTCCTTAACTCCTAAATTTCCGCCTCTCTTTATTATTTGCTCCATAGCAGGAATTAGGGATTCTCCCCCATCCAATCCAAACCTTTTTGTTCCTGTGTATTTAACGTGAAGAAATTTTTCAAACCCTTCGGCTTCTATCAGCTTTTTTAATATAGCTTTTCGTCCCTCTTCTGTGAATTGTATTTCTTTGCCTAGTCCTTCAATACGTTCTTTTAGCCATGCTGACTGTTCTGGGTTCGAAATATGCATATACTGTAGGGCAAAGGTTCCACAGTAGGTTCTTTCAAGTAGAGACATAATCTCGCTCATTGAAGCAACTTCCAATCCCAATACATTATCAATATATATTTCTCTCTCCATATCTTCTTCAGAAAAACCATAATTTTTCGGATCCAGTTCTGGATGATATGACAGGCTATTTATTTCAAGTGGATCAAGCTTTGCTTTCAAATGGCCTCTTATTCTGAAAGCTCTAATAATCATAAGAGCTCTTAAACTATCTATCACTTTTTCTTTCAAGTTATCTGAGCTTTTGAAGAAATCAGATTTTTCCGAATATGCTAAAATTTTTTCTTCTAATGCTTCTGTAGATTGTGAACTCCAAAAGCTATTATCTTGTATTCCAAAATCTTGCTTTTGATCTACAGGCCAATCACTTCTGGACCATGATGCTTTTTCAGCTGAGGTATCGCTTGTTTCAAAAAAAGATGACCATGATTGATCTACTGATTTAGGGTCACTAAGATACATATTTTGTAGATACTCAAGATAGCTAGAGTTTCCTCCGTTAAGGATGTCTTCCGCTTTTTTAGAGTTTTTAGGATCCATTTTATTCATGGTTGTTCACTACGTTATTTATTTACCAATACTACAGTACTTACGGGCATTTTCTAGTATGTTTGACTAATTTTTTTGAATTGCCTCTTGTACTGCTTCTCCTAAAGTGGCTGGACTATCTGAAACAATAACCCCAGCTTTTTTCATTGCTTCCATTTTATCTTCAGCGGCACCCATACCTCCCGCTACTATAGCTCCAGCATGCCCCATTCTTCTTCCCTTGGGAGCTGTTCTCCCAGCAATGAAACCCGCAATCGGTTTTGATCTTCCCTTTTTGCGCTCCTTTATTAAATATTCACAAGTTTCTTCCTCGGCGCTGCCACCGATCTCTCCTATCATTATAATAGATTGTGTTTCATCATCGCTTAAAAACTTATCAATTACATCGATGAATTCTGTTCCTTTAATAGGGTCACCTCCTATACCAATACAAGACGATTGACCTAATCCAATTTTTGACGTTTGATCAACAGCTTCATAAGTTAGTGTTCCAGATCGCGAGACAACACCTACTGTTCCTTTTTTATGAATATGCCCTGGCATTATCCCAATCTTGCATTGCCCCGGTGTTATTACGCCTGGACAATTTGGCCCTATTAAAATTGATTTTGATCGTGATAAAACTGCCTTTACTCTCATCATGTCTAAAATAGGTATACCCTCTGTGATGCAAACTATTAAATCGATTTCGGCATCAACTGCTTCTAATATTGCGTCAGCGGCGAATGGCGGAGGTACATAGATTGCGCTTGCGTTGGCCCTGGTAGTTATCTTCGCTTCCTCCACAGAATTAAAAATGGGAAGGTCTAGGTGAGTTCCTCCACCTTTTCCAGGGGTAACTCCCCCTACCATTTTTGTTCCATACTTTATAGCCTGTTCTGTATGGAAGGAACCTTGGCTTCCTGTAAGACCTTGGCAAATAACTTTAGTATCTGAATTTATATAAATACTCATATTTAGCTCACTTTATTTGCGCAACTATTTTAGCCGCAGCATCATTTAAATTGTCCGCAGTTATTACGTTTAAGCCACTTTGCTCTATAATCTCTTTTCCTTCATCGACATTTGTTCCTTCAAGCCTTACTACCAGTGGAACTTTTAATCCTACTTCTTTGGTAGCTTGAACCACTCCTTCAGCAATCACATCACAACGCATTATTCCACCAAAGATGTTAACTAATATTCCTTTTACGTTCTTATCTGATGTTATTATTTTAAAAGCTTCCGTAACTTTTTCCTTTGTTGCTCCCCCTCCGACATCTAAAAAGTTCGCTGGCTCAGAACCATTTAGTTTAATTATATCCATCGTCGCCATAGCTAATCCGGCACCATTTACCATGCAACCAATCTCTCCATCTAACGATATATAATTGAGATCAAACTTTGATGCTTCTAACTCTTTTGGATCTTCTTCAGTAATGTCCCTTAAAGTTTCTAAATCCTTGTTTTTGAAAAGAGCATTGCTATCGAAGCTCATTTTGCAATCGAGACAGATTAAGGAATTATCTTTGGTCATTATTAAAGGATTAATCTCAATCATATCGCAATTTTTCTCGATAAAAAGATTGTAGAGGTTGCGTGTCATTTTAACGCATTGCTTAAAAGCAGCATCCTTTAAGCCCAATGCAAAAGCTATTTTTCTCCCATGGTGGTCAGAAAATCCTTCGGCGGGATCAACAATAATTGTTACAATATCAGTAGGATTTTCCTCCGCTACCTTTTCAATATCCATTCCGCCTTTCCTAGAGCATACAAATGACACAGAACTGGAAGACCGATCAACCAAAAGCGCCAGGTAAAATTCTTTAACTATACTACATCCTAGTTCGACGTAGACTTTGTTGACGGTCTTACCACCATCCCCAGTTTGTTTTGTAACTAGTGTTTTACCTAACATTTTATGCGCTTGTTCAAGGGCATCATTGACATTTTTTGAAATTCTAACACCCCCACCATTACCGGCATCATTTTCTTTAAATTTTCCCTTTCCGCGCCCACCAGCATGGATCTGTGCTTTTACCGCAAATACAGGTTCTTCACCTGCTTGTTCGGCAAGTGTTTTGAGAGAAGTCAAATTGCTCTGTAAATCTAAGACAATTCCAGGCTGAACTGGAATATCGAATTGACTAAGCAATGATTTTCCCTGAAATTCGTGTATGTTCATTTGCCCCCCTTCTTTACAATCTATTTTCTTCCCAATGACGGATCAATTTTTATACATGCGTCAATTAGACCTTTGACCGAGTCAACAGAATTAGAAAATTCCATTTGCTCTTCCTTAGAGAGAGAGATCTCAATTACCCTTTCTATTCCTTGACCCCCTATCACCACTGGTACCCCAACATATATGCCATTAAGATTATATTGTCCGTCGACAAATGCGGCACAGGGTAGTAATCTTTTCGAGTCATATAAGTACGACTCAGCCATCTGTATTGCAGAGGATGCAGGGGCATAATACGCTGACCCAGTTTTAAGAAGGCCTACTATTTCTGCTCCACCATCCCTTGTCCTTTGCACAATATTATCTAAAGCATCTTGAGATAAAATCCCCATTTCCACTATGTCAGGAAGAGGGATACCCCCAACAGTTGAATATCTTACTAGTGGAACCATAGTATCGCCGTGTCCTCCCAAAACAAACGCCGATATATCTTGAACTGATACGCCCGTTGCTTCGGAAATAAAATATCTAAATCTTGAGCTATCAAGCACTCCAGCCATTCCAACAACTTTTTCATGAGGGAGACCAGAGAATTCTTTTAGCGCCCAAACCATTGCATCCAGAGGATTAGTAATACAAATTACAAATGCATTAGGTGCGTGGGTGGAGATTCCCTCCGCTACTGATTTCATTACTTTTAAGTTTATACCAAGCAGATCATCTCTGCTCATACCTGGTTTTCTAGGGACACCGGCAGTAACAATGCATACGTCAGATCCAGCTATATCGCTATAATCGTTTGTTCCCTTTAGTTGCATATTAAATGACTCGACAGGCCCGCTTTCTGCAAGATCCAAAGATTTTCCTTGAGGGGTACCCTCTGCGATATCAAATATGACAACATCACCGAGGTTTTTTAATGCAACCAAATGGGCTAATGTACCACCAATTTGGCCTGCTCCTATAAGTGATATCTTTGCTTTTGCCATATGGTTTATACCTTTCACTTTGTAACGCAGTTATCTTTGATCTAATGGAAAATTATTTCGAAATATTTGTAGATAAAGCTTGAGTCAAAAAGTAAAATAATTTTTTATGAATTTCAAACTTATTTATTGAAATATTAGATTATATATTTTTGAAATATTTGAGAGGGCCTAAAGTTATGTCAGAATTTTATCCACATCGATCCGCCTTGTATATGCCGGGCTCAAACGAGAGAGCTCTTGAAAAGGCGAAGTCTCTACCGGCAGACCTTTTTATATTTGATATGGAGGATGCTGTTTCACCTGATAATAAGGAGCGAGCGAGGGATTTGATTTTAAATGTATTATCGAATGAAAAAGCTGATTACAGGGGAAAAAAGATTCTTACCAGAATTAATTCAATGGATACAGTTTGGGCGAATATGGATTTGGAGTGTCTTCAAAAAAGTGGGACGGATGGTATTCTATTCCCAAAAGTTTCAGAGGTTCCTGATATGTTGGTGATTCAGAAAAGACTCGAAGAGTTGAATTTCGAAAAGCCTCCTGAAATTTGGATAATGGCTGAAACCCCAAAATGCGTGTTGAACTTGGGTAAGATTTTGGAAGAATTTTCTAACATCGGTGGGATAGTTGTAGGAACTAATGACCTTGCAAAAGAGCTCGTTCTTCCTAAACAAACCGGTCGAGCAGGGCTGTTGTATGCTCTCGGCTCAATTATATTAACAGCAAAGGCATACAATGTTATTACGTTGGATGGCGTCTTTAATGGGATATCAGATGAAGAGGGTTTGCGCTCTGAGGCTGAAGAAGGCAAAAATATGGGGTATGATGGTAAAACACTTATTCATCCAAATCAAATTGGTATAACAAATGCCGTTTTTTCTCCCACTGAAAAAGAAATTGATCTAGCTAATAAAATAATCGAGGCTTACGAAAAAGCAAAAGAAGAAAAAAGTGGTGTAACAACTGTTGACGGTGTTCTAGTTGAAGAATTACATGTAAAGCAGTCACTTGCATTAATAAGTAAAATGAAAATGATCCAGAGTATGAGTTGAATTTGAGTGATCATAATAATAATTTAGGCCGTTTTTTTGAGGATTATGCTGTAGGAGACATTATAACGCACGCAACGCCCAGGACTCTGACCGAGGCAGATGCGTCTCTTTATATTTCAATATATCCAACAAGGTTTGCCCTTCAGTCCTCAGCAGAATTTGCAAGAAATTGTGGATTAAAAGATCGTCCTCTAGATGATTTAATCGTTTTCCATACTGTCTTTGGCAAAACGGTACCAGACATATCTATTAATGCTGTGGCTAATCTTGGGTATGCAGAAGGTAAATTTTCTAATATGGTTTTTTCAGGAGAAACCTTATCAGTTAAATCCGAGATCATAGGTCTGAAGCAAAACTCAAGCGGAAAAACAGGAATAGTCTATGTAAAAACAGAAGGACAAAACTCAACTGGAGAAACCATTTTAGAATACAAAAGATGGGTGATGGTAAAGAAGAAATTTGTTGGTGTCGAAGACAATCCCTCGAATATACCCCATCTGAAGACTTCATTAGATGGAAGCGAGTTAAATGTTCCTGAGCAGCTTGATTTTACAAAATATGACTCAAATGCAGCAGGATCAAAAAAAAGCTTTATCGATTATCAAGTAGGTGAACTGATTGATCACATTGATGGCAATACCATATGTGAAGCGGATCATCTTTTCGCAACCCGATTATGGCAAAATAATTCTAAAGTGCATTTTGATATCAATGCTCGTGAGGATAAAAAGAGACTAATTTATGGAGGCCACATAATATCTTTGGTTAGAGCATTAAGTTTTAACGGCCTAGAAAACGCGCAATTGATCGTGGGGATTAACGGTGGTACCCACGCAAATCCAGCATTTGCTGAGGATACCATATATTGCTGGTCAGAAGTTCTGGATAAGATAGATCTTAATGTTCGGAACATAGCAGCTCTAAGACTAAGAAGTGTGGGTACAAAAGAAAAAAACCATAGCATGAAAGTAAAGAGTGATGATGGGAAATACTTACCAACTGTAGTTTTGGATTTTGATTACTGGGTATTAGTGCCTAAAGAGCTGTAATTGGGTAGCCCACTTGCACAAACAATTTTTAGATATATAGTGAAGTCAACGGACAGTAAGGATCAAAAACATGGACAATAGACCTCTATCTCCTCACTTAACGGTGTACAAACCTCAAATTACATCGGTGTTATCAATCTTTCATCGTATTACAGGCGCTGGTCTCGCAGTATCAACAGTACTGGTCGTATTTTGGCTGGCATCTTTAGCTATTGGTGAAGTCACTTTCAAAGGTTTTAACAATTTTTTAAATAATCCATTTATTATAATAGTTTTAGTTTCCTCACTATGGGCGCTTTGGTATCATTTTTGTACGGGGCTACGCCATCTTTATTGGGATATGGGTTATGGGTACGATTTAAAGTCTGTTACCATTAGCGGGTGGGTAGCGGTGATTTTCTCATTTGTGCTTACATTTCTAACATTTTTATTCTTCATCAGTTGAATGTCCGGCGGTATTAAACATTGGGTTTATTCGAGGGTTAGTTCCATAATACTAATCCCACTTACAATCTGGTTTGTCGCATTTTTCAGTAAAAATTTCGGAATGCCATTCGAACAAGTTACTAGTTCATTATCTACACCCTTAAATTCTTTACTGATGTTGACATTTATTACAGCGACAATTTTTCATCTTCAACAGGGTTTACAAGTTATAATTGAAGACTATGTTTATAGGAGACTGTGGATTAATTTAAATATAGTATTCTGCAGCTCACT
>Ga0208878_1000534_pt1 | contig 13099 bp, 12 predicted proteins | sample Knorr_S15_td_Sur_FD_185600 | JGI IMG/M metagenome (GOLD analysis project Ga0208878, IMG submission 185600) | Marine microbial communities from Southern Atlantic Ocean transect - Knorr_S15_td_SurfaceA_ad_5m_LV_A (SPAdes) (version 2) | ecosystem: Environmental > Aquatic > Marine > Oceanic | place...
CACGTTCCTTTTGCTCTTGGAAGTTTTGCACTTACCTCAACTTTTCCATAAGTAAATGATAATTTTGAATTTAATCTTGCAGAGGTATATAATTTGGTTGTACCAGAAGATTGAAACTCTTCCTTTTTAGCGACTATTTTTAGGGTCCCATTACTAACATAAGCGTTATCAATTCTATCGGTGTAATGTTGTAATTCATCATTGTACCAGCTACCATTATTTGGTGCAATAGTTTCTAAGAACCATTTTGTAGAATCTAATCTTTTTTCAACCTGATTAAATTCGTCACTCCAAATAAGTTGATAAGATTTTTCTTTTTTAACATCTGTTTTACAAGATGTCAAGACAATAAAGATTATAAAGAGTAATTTTTTCATTTTCTAAATATATAGTTTTAAATCTATTTTGATAAAAAGTTAAATAGCATCCACACATAAAAAATTAGAGTTGCAAATGTAGCCATTAGTCCAAAAAATTTGACTAACTCTTTTTCAGTTGTTTTGTTTATAAATTCTAGCGTAGGTTTAATTCCTTTGGTAAAAATAAATAATCCAAAAATACCTAAAACATATCCCAATAATTCCATTTAGAAGTAAAATACATACTTTATTATTTACATTAAAATTAGTATATCTAATTTTATATGAAATGAAAATTAAATATGATTTCAAATGAAATTATTTGTAACCCTATAAATGACAGAAGAAAAAGACTTTTATTGGGACGAAAAGGCAATTCAGAGCTGCTAGTAATAGGATTAAATCCAAGTACTGCGAATGAATCTTCTATGGATCCTACTTCAAAAAATATAGAATCTATTGCAATTCAAAATGGATTTGATGGTTGGTGGATAATAAATCTTTATCCGGGCAGGTATTCTAAACCTAAATATTTGCCTAAAAAGCCAAACAAAATTTATTTAAAAGAAAATCTTGAAATCATTAATAAAATTGTAAAAAATAAAGATTTTAAGATTAAGAATGTTCTTTTATGCTGGGGGAACAATGTAAATAGACATGATTATCTTAAAAATCAAATGGAAATAATTTTAAAAATTTTAAAAGAGTCAAATTTTACTATTTCTTGTATTGGAATTACTAAACTTGGTAATCCATTCCATCCAAGTCCACTTTCTATTAATAGGTTTTTAGGAGGAGTCAATGAATTAAAATTAAAAGATTTTAAATAAGCGCAAATTTTTAATTTTAATGTATATTATGTGATTGAAACCAAAAAAAATGAATAAAAAAAATAATAGCCGAAGAAACTTTATAAAAAAAACATCCGTTTTACCTGGATTAATTATTTTACCTAGACATGTTTTAGGTGGAAAGGGTTACAAGGCACCAAGTGATAAGCTTAATATTGCTGGTGTAGGTGTTAGGAAATACGGAATGGGATCTGGAAATTTACATGCTTGTAAAGAAGAGAACATTGTTGCTTTATGTGATGTTGATTTCAGACAATCAGCATCTACATTTAAAAAATATCCCAAAGCAAAAGTATATAAGGATTTCAGAAAAATGTTTGAAAAACAAAAGGATATTGATGCTGTTATTGTTGCCACACCTGATCATAATCATGCTGTAATTACAATGATGGCAATTAAATTAGGCAAGCATGTTTATTGTCAAAAACCACTTACTCACACCGTTTTTGAGGCGAGGAAAATTACTGAAGCAGCAAGAGAATACAAAGTGCAAACACAAATGGGTAACCAAGGCAGATCTTCTGATGAAATAAGAAGTTTAAAGGAATGGATAAACGATGATGCAATTGGACCTGTTAGAGAGATTCATGCATGGACGGACAGGCCTGTTGGAGGACATGCTTGGGATACATTTGCTGTGAAAGCTATGTCTAAAGAAAAGCCACCGGTACCTGAAGGGCTTGATTGGGATCTTTGGCTTGGACCAGCTCCTTATCGTAATTATCATCCTGATTATCATCCTTTGTCATGGAGAGCCTGGTTAGATTTTGGTACGGGTTCTATGGGAGATATGGGATGCCATATTTTAGACCCTTCATTTTACGCACTTGATTTAGGTTCACCGACAGAAATACAAGCAACTTCTACTCATTGGATTCCTGAAATTTCAACTCAAACATATCCCTCTGCTTCAATAGTAAGGATGAAGTTTCCGAAAAGAGGTAAGCATCCCGAAGTTAATCTTACTTGGTCTGATGGTCGAATTTTACCCCCTATTCCAGAGGAATTTAAACCAGGTGAAAGGTTTACTTTAAGTGGAGCAATGCTAGTTGGTGACAAAGGTAAAATAATACATGATTCTCATGGTGCAAGTGGTTTAAGAATCTTACCAGAGCAGAAAATGAAAGAATACGTAAAACCTAAAAAGACAATTCCCCGTGTTAAAACTTCTCATGAAGGAGATTGGATACGTGCTTGCAAGGATGGAAAACAAGCTTCATCAAATTTTGACTATGGCGGACCTTTAACTGAAATGGCTCTTTTGGGGATGATTGCTATTCGTTTAAAAGACCAAAGATTAATTTGGGATTCTAAAAATCTAAGATTTACTAATAATCAAATGGCAAATGAATTAGTTCATAAGGAATATCGAAAAGGTTGGTCTCTCTAACAAACTAATTGTGAAAATGAATCCTTTAGTTCAAATATCTCTTGATCTAACAAATATAGATGAGGCCATAGAAACCGCATCAATGGCTTTAAGAGCTGGTGTAGACTGGCTAGAAGCTGGTACACCTTTAATTTTAGCTGAAGGACTGCATGGTGTAAGAAATTTAAGAGATTCATTTCCTAACGTACCCATAGTTGCAGATTTAAAGACTATGGATGGAGGTTACCTTGAGGCAGAGATGATGGCAAAGGCTGGGGCTACTCACGTAGTTGTAATGGCTAGAGCTCATCCTGAAACTATCAAATGCGTTGTTCAAGCAGGAAAAGATTTTGGTATAAAAGTAATGGGTGATAATATGATTAGTGATAATATGATTGACGGTGCTAAATTATTAGAAGATTTAGGATGTGATTATATTATTCATCATATAGGGTATGATGAAAGAAGAGGTATTAGTGCACAAGGAGGAAAAATGCCAAGTCCGCTAGATCAGCTGCTAGAAGTTGTAAAAGCAGTAGACGTCCCTGTTCAAGCTGTAGGCGGATTAACTCTTGAGCAAGCAATAAAGTGTCCTCAGTATGGAGCACCTTTAGTTGTTTTAGGAGCTCCGCTTGTAATTGATGCAGATTCATTTAAAACCGCGGATGGAAATTTAGAATCATCTCTGAAAAAAATATGTAATGCTATTCATTCTCAAAAAGTATTATACAATAAAAATTAGATGTTGTTTCCAAAAAAAATAGCAGCAGTTGTAAATTACTCAAGTATAAAAGGGTCAGTCGAGTTAAGAGAAATCAAATTACCTGAGATAGGGGATCATGATGTTTTACTCCAAGTAGAAAATGTTGGTGTATGTGGTTCTGACCTTCATCAATGGACTTCAGAACATAGTTGGAAAGTAAATTATCCTGTAGTTTTGGGACATGAATTTGGAGGGTTGATTACTAGAATAGGAGATAAAGTAAAAAAATGGAAAGTTGGAGATCGAGTAGTCAGCGAAACAGCCGCTATTATTGACAATGAAAGTCCTTTAACTAAAGCGGGTCTTTATAATCTTGACCCTACAAGAAAAGGTTTTGGTTATGGTGTTGATGGTGCTATGACCAAATACGTTAGAACACCTGCTAGGTGTCTTCACCATATTCCTGAAAATTTATCATTTGAGGAAGCTTGTTTGACAGAGCCGTGTTGTGTTGCATATAATGCTGTTGTAGTAAACTCAAAAATAAAACCAGGAGATAAAGTTCTAGTTATAGGACCAGGAACAATTGGAATTCTTTGTGCCGTAATTGCAAAAATATGTGGTGCAGATGTTGCCGTCCTAGGTCTTGAAAGTGACAGGTCAAGACTTGCTAAACTGAAAAATTATAATATTAACTCAATAGTAAAAAATGTTTCAAGTTGGGCTAAAGAAAAAGATGGTCTTGGAGTTGATTTAGTAATTGATGCAGCTGGTGTTAGCCATACTCTTAAAATTGCAATGGATAATGTCAGACCAAATGGGCAGATAACTAAGGTTGGCTGGGGTCCACAACCATTGGATTTTTCTTTAGACATGATTGTTCAAAAAAATATTCATTTGCAAGGGAGTTTTAGTCACAATTGGCCTATTTGGGAAAAAGTTATTCAATTGTTGTCTGAAGGAACTTTAAATGTAAAACCAATTATTGGGGGGGTTTGGTCAATCGAAGAATGGGAAAAGGCATTTAGTGAAATGCATTCTGGAAAAATTATAAAAAGTATTTTAAAGCCTATTTGAATGAGGTTAAAAGATAAAGTCATTATAATTACAGGAAGTACAATGGGAATTGGAAAGGCAATAGCAATAAAATTTGTTTCTGAGGGAGCCAAAGTTGTAATTCATGGTTTAGAGAAAGAATTAGCTGAGAATCTTGGAAAGATGCTTGGAAGCGAAAATTGTATTTTTCATATTGAAGACCTTTCAAATAGTGGATGTTCTGATAGATTAGTGTCACTAGCAATAAAAAAATGGAACAAAATTGACGGGATTGTAAATAATGCTGCTATGGTAATTAATTCCAATATTGATAATACTGATGAAAAACTCCTAAACGACGTATTAAAAGTAAATACGTTTGCTCCTTTTTTTCTAATTAAGTCTGCTTTACCTTATTTAACAAAATCTAGGGGCTCAGTATTAAACATTGGATCTGTAAATGCATGGAGTGGAGAACCAAATTTATTAGCTTACAGTATTTCAAAGGGAGCTTTAATGACTATGACACGTAATTTAGGTGATAGTCTTAATCGAAAAAATAATGTGAGAGTTAACCAAATTAATCCAGGATGGGTTTTAACTGAAAAGGAGGTTGAGCGAAAAAAAAATCATGGTCTAAAACATGATTGGTACAAAAACCTGCCAAATATTTATGCTCCCTCAGGTAGAATTCTTTTACCTGAAGAAATTGCTTCATTAGCGACTTATTGGCTTTCAGATGAGAGTGGTCCTGTCAGTGGGCAGGTAATTGATCTTGAACAATATCCGATGATTGGAAGAAATATCTCTAAGGACCCCCTAAATTTAACTTAGAAATGTTTCGCAGTTAAACTTTTAATATGCCAAAATTAGCTGTTTTTCCAAAAGCATATATGAAAGCCTTGTGTAAGGACGGGTCCATGAAAATTTCAGAATGGGTTTCACTAGCCTCAAAGCTTGATATTAAGGGATTAGAATGGTATGCAGGCTTTTTAGAAATGAGGGATAAAAAAAGATGGAAAGATTTCAAAAAAATGGTTGAAGATATTGGAAAAGAAATTCCAATGATGTGCTGTTCTCCAGATTTCACCCACCCTGATCAAAAATTTAGGGAGAAAGAAATCTTAAAGCAAAAACAATGGATAGATATGACGAATATTCTTGGAGGTAGCTACTGTAGGGTTTTATCTGGACAAAAGAGACCTGGATTATCTTTATCAGACGGACTTCATTATGCATCACAATGTATTGCTGACTGTTTATCATATGCTGAAGAAAGAGGAATTACACTTGTTCTAGAGAATCACTATAAAGATGATTTTTGGAAATATCCAGAATTTGCTCAAAAAAAAGATGTTTTTAAATCTTTAGTAGAAAGTATTAATCATCCAAGTTTTGGTGTAAACTTTGATCCAAGTAATGCTTTTTTAGCAGGAGAAGAACCGCTTGATCTTCTGTATTCCATATCTGATAGGGTTGTAACCATGCATGCAAGTGATAGATATCTAAAATCGGGCACAATAGATGATTTAAAAAAAATTGATAGTGGTAAAATTGGCTACGCGAATATACTTAGTCATGGTGAGGTTGGTAAAGGGATGAATGATTATGATCTTATTTTTAAAGAACTTAAAAGAGTAGGATTTGATAATTGGATAAGCATAGAGGATGGGGTAGATGGTTTTGATCAGCTTGAACGTAGTGTAAAGTTTGTTAACGAGAAAATTAGTGAATATTGGACTTAGAGTAATATAAACTCTATATAGATATAAATTTTTATAAGTATGAGATATGAAGTGATTTCAAAATATCACTGTAGTCTTGGAGAAAGTCCTTACTGGCATCAAAGCAGTAAAAGTTTTTTTTGGGTTGATATAAATAAAGGGATTCTTTATAGTTACAAAATATCTTCTAAAAAAATAAGACGATATCAATTCAACCACAAATTATCATTAGTGACAGAAGCCCACGATGGTAAACTTGTTTTAGCACTAGATTTAAGAATTGCAAGTTTTGATCTATTTTCTGAAAAAATTGAGTGGATTACAGAATTAAAAAATGAAAAATTAGTGGACAGATTTAATGATGGTAAATGTGATTTAAATGGGAATTTATGGATAGGAACTATTAATAATGAGTTAAAATCTAGGGCAGGATCACTTTATTGTATTTCAAGTGACCTCAAATTTAAAAAGAAATTAACTAACATTAGTGTATCGAATGGTATAGCATGGACAAGTAATTATAGAAAAATGTACTTCATAGATAGTCCAACTCAGGAAGTTAAAGCTTATAATTTTAATCAAAAAAAGAATCAAATTGAGTTTCAAAAAGTTGTGATCAAAGTACCTCTCGAATTAGGAACTCCTGATGGAATGTCAATAGACAAGAATGGAAATCTTTGGATTGCACATTACGGTGGGTATGGAATATACTGCTGGAGTCCAAAAACTGGTGAGATAATCGATAGAATTAAACTCCCAGCAAGAGATACAACATCATGTTGTTTTGGAGGAGAAAATCTTAATTATTTGTTGGTTACTTCTGCAACACAAAGTTTGTCAAAAAAGAATTTAATTGAATCTCCCCATAGTGGACATACTTTTCTGATAAAGCTTGAGGTTGAGGGAACATTACCGAATAAATTCGTTTATATTTAGTACAAAGTTTATTTAAAATCATTTATGTCTATCAATTCCTTGTGTACAAAAAAAATATCTGACACCTTTTTTGTTTTATTTATCTATTTGACATCATTATGTTACTCTCAGGAAAAGTCTGCTTTCAATTCTGATGAAATAAATAGCCTTATTTCATACGTACAAAACAAAGATAATTTTAATTATACTCTTGTAGACAGTGTCTTATACGATGGTGCTACATTGTATAGAATAAAAATGAACTCAGGTAAGTGGTTAAATAAAAATATAGTTAATGAAACTGATTGGTGGCATTGGGTTGATATTGTAATTCCCGACACAATTACAACCTCAACATCACTACTTTTTATAGGCTTGGGTACAAAATATGATAATCAAGTATTTTTGGATAGTTTAAGCATCAATAAAGCTATAAAAACAAATTCAGTAGTTAGCTATGTGAGTAATATCCCATATCAACCTTTAGTTTTTAATACTTCTGATAATATCAATCGCTATGAAGACAATTTGATTGCTTATGGATGGAATCAATTTTTAAAAGGTGGAGCAAAAAAAGAGGATAAAGAATGGTTGGCACGTTTTCCAATGACAAGAGCGGTTGTCAGAGCCATGGATGTAATTCAGGAATACACTTTAAAGTTTAAAAAACCGGTAAAAGAATTTTTTATAACAGGAGCTTCAAAAAGAGGCTGGACAACTTGGACTACTGCTGCTGTTGATAAAAGAGTTATCGGAATGGCACCAATAGTTATCGATATGCTTAAAATAGTACCCTCTTTTGAACATCATTATAGAGTTTATGGAGATTGGTCGCCTGCTGTCGAAGATTATGTTGAGTTCAATATTATGGATTGGATGTTTACAGATGAGTTCAAGACACTTCTAAATTACATTGAGCCTTACCAATTTAGACACTTATTCACAATGCCAAAATTGGTTATTAATGGGACAATTGACGAATTCTTTGTTACAGACTCATGGAAATTTTACTGGAATGAAATACCAGAAAAAAAATATCTTCAGTATGTTCCAAATGGCAATCATGAATTAGATGGAACTTATCAGACACAAAATGTTTTTTCATTTTACAATTACATAATAAATAAAAAAGATTTTCCACGAATTTTATGGAAAATTGAAAATGACATCTTTAATGTAAATGTTGAAAAAGATATTCCTTATGAAATAAATTTATGGAAGACAAATAATCCGAAGTCAAGAGACTTTAGGATTTGGGAAGTTGGGAAATCATGGGTTAAAACAAAAATAAGCCGAAATAAAAGTGGATCTTACAGCATAAAGGCACCTTTTGAGAAGGAGGGTTTTACTGCTTCTCTTGTTGAAATAGTTTTTTACCCTGAAACTGATAAACAATTGGTCTTCACAACGGGAACACTTATTTTACCTGAGAAGTATTTGCATTCACCATTTAAACCAAGTCTTGATTGATTAAGTAGTTATTATAGAGTAGTTTACTATAATTTTAAATTTTTTAAATGAAGTCTGATGTCAGAAGAGGAAGATCCAGCAAATATTTCATAATTACCTTTTTCAATTACCCATTCATTTTTTTCATCATCCCAATATGAAAGGTCTGAGATTGGTAAACTGAAATAAACCTTGGCCTTTTCTCCACTTTTTAAAAGTTTTGTTTTAGAGAAATCTTTAAGTTCCTTTATTGGTCTATCGATAGAGCTGTTTGATTTCGAAAAATATATTTGAACAACTTCTTTACCTGAAATATTACCCGAGTTTTTTATGTCAAGTGATATATTGATTGTATCGTTTACATTTTTTGCAACAATATTGGAGTAATCGAAATTTGTATATGATAGTCCATATCCAAAAGGATAAGATGTATTAATACCTTCCTTTTCAAAATGCCTGTAGCCAACATATAAGCCTTCTTCATAAATTGTGAAATCATTATTTTTTGTTTGCTCTGATAGAGGTTTCTCCTTTTTATTAAACATGAGTGTCATGTCAGATGAAGCACCATCAGTTGGAAAGTTTTTTGTAGACCGATGATCATTTAGTGCTATAGGAAATGTCATAGGAAGTTTACCACTAGGGTTTACTTTTCCATTAAGAATGTCAACAATAGAATTTCCAGATTCCTGGCCTGCTTGCCATGCGAGTAAAATTGCATCTGGTAAATCTTTCCAGCTATGAGTTTCTATGACACCACCAATATTGAGAACTACAACGACTTTTTTATTTTTAGAATGGAATACTTTACATGTTTTTTCTATTAATTCTTTCTCTTTTTTGCTTAATAAAAAATCATTTTTTTCAACTCTGTCCTTCCCTTCGCCACTATTTCTTCCTATTGTCAATATAGCTAAATCTGAATTTTCTGCCATGGTATTTAAATCATTATCTGTGTAATTTATTTGTGATAGTAATTTTGGGTCCATCATTAACATCAAATTTTCAATAATTCCTACTGGTTTTTTCACAGGATTTTTTTTAAAATAATCTTCATATAAATCTGTAGATGTTTTATTTAGTTTAAAATTTGATTTTATTAGTGCTTCATCAAGATTGACAGTATAAGCCTCATCAACATCACCTGAACCAATTCCCCCTGATATAATATTAAATGAGGTTACTCCCATTAGTGAAATAATATCATTTTCTTTTAATGGTAGTATCCCATCATTTTTTAATAAAATCATTCCCTCAGAGGCTTTTTCTCTCACAATTTCTGCATGATATTTTAAATCTGGAGAATTATCATTTTTACTATTATTCATTTTATTTGACCTAAGAATCAATTTTAATATTCTACTAGCAGCTATATTAAGGTCATTTTCACTTAATTTTTGGTTTTCAAGTCCCTTTTCGAGATCCTCTAATACTTTACTTGTTCCGGGTTCGATAAGATCATTTCCTGCCTTAATCGACTCCACAGTATCACCACCCCCAAACCAATCTGTCATTACAGTTCCTCTAAAACCCCATTCGTCCCTTAAAACACTTGTCAAAAGTCTTTTATTTACCGTTACATATTTCCCATTCAATTTGTTATAAGATGACATAATAGCCCAGGGTTGGGATTTTTTAACCATTATTTCAAATCCTTTCAAATAAATTTCCCTGAGGGTTCTTTCATCTACTAGAGCATTGTTTTTCATCCGGTCAGTTTCTTGATTATTCACAACAAAATGTTTAGGGCAAGCACCCACATTATTTTTCTGAATTCCATTAACTATACCAGCAGCAATATTACCTGATAAAACCGGGTCCTCTGAAAAGTATTCAAAATTCCTTCCACAAAGTGGGTTTCTATGTAAATTCATTCCAGGAGCAAGAATTATGTCAACTCCATAACTTTTTGCCTCGCTACCCATTGCTTTACCAATTTCAAAAGCTAAATTTTTATCCCAAGTTGATGCTACTAAAGAGCCTACGGGAAATGCAGTACTGTATAATTTTTTATCAAAATTTTTTCTTTCCGATGAAATTCTCAAGCCTGCTGGACCGTCAGCTAAGTAAAGATTATTAAGGCCTAATCTTTTGTTACCAAAAATTTCACCTGCAGCACCTGGAACACCATTTGAGTTAAAACCTAGCATCGAACCTATCCCAGTTCCTTTTAAAATAGCAATTTTTTCTTCATTTGTCATTTTGTTTAGTAGATCAGAAACTCTTTCTTCTAGACTTTTTGAATTATCCTCATATGTGTCAAGAAGATTATTATTGTTATAGTCATCAAAAGTTAAACCCTTATCGTTTGTAATACTTTTTACTTTTATTTCTTCATAATTATTTTTATCAAAATCAAAAAGGAAAGATTTTATATAAAGATATCCACCAAGACCTAAAGCAGATATAATTACAATTACACCAGTTAATGTAATTAGAAGAATTTTGATAATTTTTTTCATTTGTTATGCAATGTTCTATATTGTTTGCAAAATATAAATAATAGTTAATTTTGAACAAGTACATTCTATTTAATATATTTTTATTCGTATGGATAAATTTTTTGAATGCACAATCAAATTATGAGTTTGATGGACAGGTCTTAGGACAAACGAATATTGGATATGGTAAAGAAGGCACAAAATTTTTAGGAACAAGATATATCCCTGAATTTACATTTGACAAAGAAATTGATAGTCTTAGTTCATTTGCTATTGAAACATCATTTAATTTAAGTCTGTCAAAAACAAATATACCAGGCCATTCTTCAGATGCAAATTCTAATCTTTCTCCTTACAGAATTTGGTTAAGATATCTGAAAAAAAACTGGGAGTTAAGACTAGGATTACAAAAAATTGATTTTGGTTCAGCACAACTTCTTCGTCCAATTCAGTGGTTTAATCAAATTGACCCAAGAGATCCGCTAGGTTTAACTAATGGAGTTTATGGTTTACTGATAAGACATTATTTCAAAAATAATTCTAATTTATGGTTGTGGGGTCTTTATGGAAATGAGAAACAGAGAGGCTTAGACGCTTTGACAACTTTAAATGATTCACCTGAATTTGGTGGAAGATTTCAAACTTTTATTCCAAAAGGAGAAGCTGCACTATCATATCATTACAGAGAGGCTGAAGCTAACAACATTCCATTTTTTGAAAATTATTCAAGTCCTGAACATAGAATTGGCTTTGATTCGAAAATCGATATTGGATTTGGAATGTGGACAGAATTAACCTATGTGCATAGAACAAAAAATATAGGTATACTAACTAATCAATTATTGTTAAATTTTGGAGTAGATTACACATTTAGAATTGGAAATGGTTTAACAGTATCTAAAGAATATTTATTTTCAGATTCTACAGATAGTATGATAAATGAATCGTTAAGAAGAGGATTTAGTGCGTTGAGTTTCAATTACCCTTTAGGACTTTCATCATCGTTAAGTGGTCTTATCTATCAACAATGGAATAACAATACTCAAACCTTAATGTTAAATTACCAACAACAGTTTAATAGTTTATCAGGATATATTATATTGTATTATAACCCGAAAACCGTTGAAGGTATTCAACAAAATGATATCTTCCAAAGTTTTTCTGGGCCTGGTATACAATTATTAATAGTTTTTAATCATTAGAATGAGCAAACCAATTATACAACTAAAAAATACTTCAAAGAGTTATCCCATTGCAGGAAAAGAATTTATGGCTCTCAAAAAATTAGACTTATCAATACAAGAAGCTGAATTTACTGGAATTGTTGGTCCAAGTGGATCAGGTAAAACAACTCTATTAAATATTATAGGTTCGCTTGACAAACCCTCAACCGGTGATGCTTCTGTTTTAGGAAAAGAAATTAAATCTTTGAGTCATAAAGAAGCTGCTAGCCTTAGAAATTTTAATATTGGTTTTATTTTTCAGGTATTTAATTTATTACCAGTTTATACAGTGTTCGAAAATGTAGAATTTGCACTTCTGCTTCAAAAAAAATCTGCGCTTGAAAGAAAAAAAGCTGTCATGAAAGCTTTAGAGTGGGTTGGACTTGAAGATCAAGCAGATAAAAGGCCAGATAAACTTTCTGGAGGAGAAAGTCAAAGAGTTGCAATAGCAAGGGCTATGGTTAAAACTCCTAAAATTGTACTTGCAGATGAACCCACAGCAAATCTTGACTCAGAAAATGCACATGGAATTTTAAAAACAATGAAAAAATTAAATAAAGATTTGGGCACTACTTTTCTTTTTTCTACTCATGACGAAAAGGTAATGGGTTATTTAGATAGAATCATTCATTTAAGGGATGGCAGAATCGAAAAAGATAAAAAATTGAATTAATGAAATTAGAGTTTAAACTTGCATTTAAGAATTTATTTGGCGCAAAACTGAGGACTTTATTAAATGTTTTTGTTCTTTCATTTTCCTTTGTAATTATAATCTTTCTTAATTCAATAATGGATGGGTGGGATCAACAAGCCCAGAAAGATAGTGTTGAATGGGAATTCGGAGAAGGACACCTGTTACATAATGATTACGACCCTTTAGATTCATATACTATTTTAGATGGTCATGGTGAAATACCAAAAAGGCGTATTGGCATGACACCAGTTTTAGAGCGTCAAGCTTCAGTTTATCCTCAAAGGAGAATGATTAGTATAGTTTTAAAAGGAATTCCCTCCGATCAAAAAATCCTGA
>Ga0208878_1000541_pt1 | contig 13036 bp, 9 predicted proteins | sample Knorr_S15_td_Sur_FD_185600 | JGI IMG/M metagenome (GOLD analysis project Ga0208878, IMG submission 185600) | Marine microbial communities from Southern Atlantic Ocean transect - Knorr_S15_td_SurfaceA_ad_5m_LV_A (SPAdes) (version 2) | ecosystem: Environmental > Aquatic > Marine > Oceanic | place...
CTTAAAAAAATCAAATCGTTTTTTAAATCAGTTCCTCTGTAAAAAAAATTTATTTTTGAAGACGGTATAGTATAAACGTTTCCCTCAAAGTCCATTACCTGAATAGATAAAATAAAATCTTTAAACTCTTTGCCATAACATCCTGAATTCATCTTAACCCCGCCTCCAACAGTGCCTGGTATACATGATAAAAATTCTAGACCACCAATTTCATTTTCTGCAAGATAATTTGATAGGTTTTTATCTAGAACATTACTACCTGCAATTACTGTATTATCGTTTAATTTAGAGATGTTATTAAAACGATTTCCTAATTTTACCACAACACCATTATAAACTTTGTCAGTAAATAATGTATTTGATCCAGCGCCTAAAATAAATATTTTTCCTCTTTTATTATATAATTTTAAAAATTCAGATAAATCCTTTAGTGAATCTGGTTTGTAAAAAAGCTTTGATTTACCACCAATATTAAACCAATTTAAATTTTTGATATTATAATCAAAATATAATGTATTTTTTTTCTTTTCAGAAAAATTTTTTAAATCTTGTAATTTCATTTGAGTTTATGCTCTAATGATCTCATCCAATTGGATATTGATCCAGCCCCCATACCAATAACAATTTTATCTCCAAAAATGTTTTGCTTTACGTATTTTAATATATCTTTTTCTTCATTAACGATTACTAAATTTACTTTAGAATTCTTTATTATTTGTTTAGCAAAGTTTTTATAATTAAAATTTAGTTTAATATTTTCACCAGCTTTAAATACTGGACATAGTATTAAATAATCTGAATGTTTAAAACATTTTGTAAATTCATCTTTTAAACTATTTAATCTCGAAACTCTATGAGGCTGAAAAATGCAAACTATTTCTTTTTCCCTATACACTTCTCGTAAACTAGTTAAAACGCAACTAATTTCAGAAGGGTGATGAGCATAATCATCTATAAAACTTATGTTTCTATAACTAAATAAATTATTAAAACGCCTTTGCACTCCTTGAAAATTTTTTAATCCACTTTTAATCATGCTATTTGAAATACCAATTAAATAACACACTGCCGCAGAGGCTGCTGCATTCCTTATGTTGTGTAAACCAATAATCGGTAACTGTAATTTTTTTATATAGTCTTTCTTTTGACCTGGTAAATTTATAGATAAGTTAAATTGGGAGTAATCTTTATTATTAATTACATTCTCTATTCTAAAATTAGCACTCCTGTCTAATCCATAAGTCAAAAAATTTTTATTTTTAATTTTATTTGAAATACTTTTTATTGCTGGGTCATCTATACATATGAAGCTTTTACCAAAAGAAGGCGTTTTATCCAAAAATTTAACAAAACTTCCTTTAAGTTTATCCAAGGATTTATGATAATCTAAATGTTCTGCATCGATGTTGGTTACAATAGAATAAGTTACTGGAATATCCAAAAAACTCCCATCAGACTCATCAGACTCTAAAATACACCAATTACTTTTTCCCAATTTGGCTGAATTACCATACGAATTTAAAACACCACCATTAATTACCGTAGGATCGATTTTTGAAAATGAAAAAATTGATGAAATGAGAGAGGTAGTTGTCGTTTTTCCATGAGATCCAGCAACAACTATATTCTTCATTAATGACACAATATGTCCAAGCATTTCTCCTCTTTTATAGATTGGTAATTTTTTTTTTTTAGCTTTTATTAATTCCGGATTATTCTTCTTGATTGCAGAGGAAATCACTAAAATAGTAGAATTTAAAATATTTTTTTCTCTATGACCTAAAAAAACTTTAATTCTATTATTTTTGAGCCTCTCTATATTTTTGCTAAATGATAAATCACTTCCTTGAATTTTGAAACCAAGACCTTTCATGATTATAGCCAATCCACTCATTCCAATGCCACCAATTCCTACAAAATGTATAGTCTCTTTATTTCCAAGTTTAATTTTCATTGATTAATTTGATTAATTTTTTATTTATATCATCCCACTTATTTTGATAAGAAATATTTTTCAAATTCGAATATTTGTCTTGATAAACAGTATCACTAGATATTATTTTTTTTAAAAGGCTTATTAAATTTAATTTTTCAAAATTTGCTTGATTAACAAGCCAACAACAGTTTTTTTCCTCGTAATATTTTGCGTTAAAGTATTGATGATTATCTTTTGCAGATGGCAACGGTATTCCTATAAATGGGATACATAATTTTACTAATTCACTTAATGTTGAGGCACCACATCTAGATATCGCTAAATCACATTTTGACATATATTCATAAATATCATTTTTAAATGTAAATAGTGAATTTGGAATATTATGTTTTGCATAAGTTTTTTTTATTTCATCAATTTTACTTTCATCGCTTACCTGCTGATATATATTTATTTTTTTAATTTTATTTAAATCAATTAATATCTCTTGGATAGTTTTATCAAAGTACAATGCTCCTTGGCTCCCTCCGATAACTAAAATTTTAGGCACTTCTGAGATATGTCCATTTTGAATATTTAAATCATATATATCTTTTTTTAAAATTGTTTCTGTTAAAAATACTTTATTTATATATTTATCTGGAAAATTCATAATTTTTTTATTGTAACAAATTATTTTATTAGCAAATTTTAAGAAGTACTTGTTTGATCTCCCTAAAACCATATTGGGCTCAAATAATATGATCGAAATATTTAAAAATTTTGCAGACAAACAAAATGGGAGAGACATATACCCGCCCGTACTTATAACTAATTTTATTTTGTTTTTTTTTAAATAAAAATATCCTTTTATAATTGAAATAAACATAAGGGCTAATGAAAAAGGTAATTTAAAAATATTTTTTGATATTTGATTTATTTTAATAGTATCAAAACTATATTTATTTTTATTTATAAATTTTTTCCCTCTAATATCTGTTACAATTTTTACGTCGAATTTCTTATTTAAATGATCAAAAATATTTAATGCAGGCATGACGTGTCCACCTGTACCCCCTGTTGTTATTAATATTTTTTTCATTAATATTTAATTTTTCTTTTCGTAAAATTTAAAATAATCCCAGATATAATAGCAGTGCTTATAATTGAAGATCCACCGTTACTTAAATATGGCAATGTCATACCAGTAGTTGGTAATATTCTAATATTAACTCCAACATGAATAAATGTTTGCATTAATATTAATACTACACATCCTAACAGAATTAATTTTATAAGATTGTTATCCTCTTTATCAATTATTTTCATTACCTTAAAAGATAGAAAAAGGTAAATGAGCATAATTAAAATTATAGAAATAGCTCCAAATTCCTCAGAAATTACAGATATTATATAATCAGTATGTGCTTCTGGAACTTTCGTATTTAAGGTGCCTTCTCCTATTCCCTTTCCAAACAAACCTCCATTTATAATTGCCTCTGATGCTTTATCAGATTGATAACTATTTCCCGATGAAGGATTTAAAAATGAAATTAATCTAAGTTTAATATAACTAAACTTTGGTATATAAATTATTAAATAACTAACAAAACCTCCCAAGATTAAAAAAGATGAAAAAAATAAAAATAAGTTTACCCCTGATATAAAAATTAAAGACAACCAAACTATTATTACTAAAATGGACTGACCTATGTCAGGCTGAATCATTAATAGTAAAATTATTGGTAAAATAATTATAAAACTTAAAATAAATCTGACATATAAATTTTTAATATTTTTTAACGTAAGCAAAAATCCAATGGTAATAATTATAAAAGGTTTTAAAATTTCGATTGGCTGAAACCTTGGTAAAAATCCAAAATTAAGCCACCTTTTAGATCCTTTTACCTCAACTCCAAAAAAAGGAACTAAAATTAGGAAGAATGTACAAATTAGGAATAAAATTAAACTTACATAAATCAATTTATCTCTTTCGATGAATGAAATTAAAAAAAGTAATGATATTCCAACACATATAAATACAAAATGTTTTAAAAAAAAATAATATGAATTTGTACCCAATTTATCAGATGCAATTATTGATGTAGATACAAAAGAAAAAAATAATCCTAAAAGAAATAAGCTCAAAATTAATAATAATATTATTTTATCAATATTTTTCCACCAGTCATAATAAGATTCAAATAATTTATTTTTTAACATTAATTCTTTTTATTAAGTTTAATTTTTTAACTAATTTATTAAAATAAATTCCCCTGTCTTCAAAATTTCTAAATTGATCAAAAGAGGCTGCGGCCGGGCTAAAAATAATATTTTGACGATTTTTTTGGTTGAAGCAATTTATAATTGTTTTTTTTAAAGCATCGTTTAAATTTTTAAAATTATAAATATTATTTTTATAATTTAATTGTTTAATAAAAAAATATCTGTCTCTTCCATAAATATAATATTTAATATTTTTTTGAAATTTATCTGACAAATTTAATTTATCGCCTTTTTTTGCTAGACCGCCTAATATCCAATGAATATTCTTAAAAGATTTTAAAATATTTAAAGATGATGAAAAACTAGTTGATTTGGAGTCATTCATTATCATAACTTTTTTATTTTGATATATAATTTCTTGTCTAAATGGTAATCCTTTAAAATTATTTATAGTTTTTTTTATGATTTTTTTTTCAATCTTTAATAATTTAGATATGTAGATAGCAAAGTTAAAATTTTGAACCATATCATTGCTTATAGTTTTATTTTTATCAATAATTTTACTTTTTGAGCTACTATTAATTTTAATAATCGTAGTTTTAGTTCCTTTTCGTTTTATATCTTTATTTGAAAAAATATTTTTCTCTATTAATCCAGTGCCACCAGGACGTAAATTTTTTATAAGTTTAAATTTTATTTTCCTATAATTTGAAAATGTTTTATGTCTATCTAAATGATCTGGAAATATATTTAAAATTGCTGCAATATCACTTTTAAAATATTTTGAATATTCTATTTGGTAAGATGAAATCTCAACAACAAAAACTGTTTTTTTTGTAATTTTTTTTTCATTTAAAATTGGTTGACCTATGTTTCCTACAAGTCTTGCATCAAGACCTGCATTCTTTAAAATTTTATGTATTATTTTTGAGGTAGTAGACTTGCCATTAGTTCCTGTTATGCATATTTTTAAATTTTGTATATTTTTAAAATAAAAAATATCTAAATCACTGATAATCTTACTTTTGTTTATTAATAGAAATTTTTTTAAATTGCAGACATCTTTGTTAATTCCTGGACTTAAAACAATAAAATCAAACTTTGTTTTTTTTAATTTGAATCGTGAAATTTTGAATTTTTTTGGTAATTTTTTTAATTTGTCGTCGTATATTTTTACAATGTTATCTTTTTTTAAATAATTTAAACATGACTTGCCGCTTCTGCCGAAACCATAAACAAGAATTTTTTTATTTTTAAATTCTACCATTATCTTAATTTCAAAGTAGCAAGACCTATCATTGCTAATATAATTGAAATTATCCAAAAACGAATTACGACGGTGGATTCATGCCATCCTTTTTTTTCAAAATGATGATGAATAGGTGCCATTTTAAAAATTCTTTTGCCTGTTAATTTAAAAGATATAACTTGTACTATTACCGAAAAAGCTTCAAAAACAAACAAACCTCCAGTAATAGCTAAAACAATTTCGTGCTTGGTAATTATTGATACAGCACCTAATGAACCACCAAGTGCAAGGGATCCCGTGTCACCCATAAAGATCTTTGCTGGTGGTGCGTTAAACCATAAAAAACCTAAGCACGCTCCAATTATTGCTCCACAAAAAACAGCTACTTCACCTACACCCTCAATATAAGGAATTTGTAAATACTCTGAGAATACAATATTACCTGTTACGTAACTAATAAATGCAAAGCACGAAGCTACTAATATTACCGGTACAGTAGCTAAACCATCTAAACCATCCGTTAGATTTACAGCATTTGAAGAGCCAACAATTACAAACAAATAAAAGGGAACAAAAAACCAACCAAGATTTATGACGACATTTTTAAAGAAAGGAATATACAAATTTTTTAGATCGGAAGGTTCAGCAAGGTAGGTTAATATTGCTATTCCAAATAATCCTAAAATAATTTGTAAAATTAATTTTAATTTTGATGATAAGCCATGCGAACTTTTGCTTTTAATTTTTTTCAAGTCATCAAATGCCCCTAAAGCTCCAAAAGAAAATACTATAAATATCAAAAACCAGTTGAAAGGATTTGATAAATCACCCCATAATAATATTCCAGAAAACAATCCAAGAAGAATTAATAGTCCTCCCATTGTAGGAGTGCCAATTTTTTTTATAATATGATCCTTAGGTCCATCTTCTCTTATAGGATTATGTATTTGCTTTCTCGAAAAATAATTAATAAATGGTGTTCCGACAATAAAAACAACTAGCATGGCCGTGAACATAGAAAGACCAGTTCTAACTGTTAGATATTTAAATACATTTAAAAAGGAAAATGTATCAATAAAGCTTATGAGCAAACTATATAACATTTTTAAATACTCTTTAGTTTAGACACAATTGTATTTAAACCTGTAGAATTTGAACCTTTTACCATCAAATAATTATTATTGCCTATCTTATTTTGTATAAAATTTAAAATTTCGTTTTTATTATTAAATATCTTACCTTTTTTTTGTGTTTGAATTTTGTTTAACGTATGCCTTATATGCTTACCATATACATGAACTTTATCTATATTCGAGTTGTTTATTATATCGGAAACTTGAACATGAAGCTTTTTTGAAAATTTACCCAGTTCCATCATATCACCAAGTATTACTATTTTTTTTGATTTGTTTACATTTATATTGTGAAATTTTTTGATTGAAAAATTTAATGACAATGGATTGGAATTATAGCTTTCATCAATAAGATTTATTACTTTATTTTTAAGTTTTATCTTTGAAATTTTACCTCTTCCCGGGGGTATTTGAAATTTATAAAATATTTTTTTGCTTATTTTTTCTATATTAAAATAAATTGATAAAATTGATATTACCCCTAGTATATTTTCAACATATGGCACCAGATTATTTTTTATTTGAAAAAAATGAATATGCTTATTTATAATTACATAAATTTTAGAGAATTTTTTTTTGTGTTTAATTTTATATAATTGAATATCTGATTTTTTGTTTTTACTATAAGTTATTATTTTTATATTTCTTTTTTTTGCTTTATTAGCGAAATAATTATAAAATTTATCGTCTTTATTTAAGACAATTATCCCTTCTTCTTTGATTTGATCAATTATCTCGCTTTTTGCTTTAGCAATATCATTTATATTTTTAAAGTTTTTGATGTGCGCATGGGAAATATTAGTTATTACAGCAACATTTGGTCTAACTAATTTAGTTAGGCTTTCTATTTCTCCATGTTTATCCATACCAATCTCAAACACTCCAAATTCATGTTTTTTTTTTATTTGAAACAGAGATAAAGGTACGCCAAACTTGTTGTTAAAAGATTTTTTTGAATAAGTTGTTTGCCTTAGTTGTGCAAGTGAATTTCCTAAAAGATCTTTAAAACTTGTTTTTCCAGCACTTCCCGTAATACCTATTGCCTGAATATTTGACACCTCTCTTATTATTTTTGAAACTTTTGAAAATGTTTTAAGGCTATTTTTTACTTTAATTTTTTTTTTATTTTTTTTAGAAAAGTTTTTATCTACTATAGATAGCACTGCTCCATTTTTAATTGCCACGTTTGCAAATTTATTTCCATCAAGTTTTTTTCCCTTAATCCCAAAAAAAATTGAATTTTTAGAAATTGTATTGGAATTAATTGATGCGTTTTGAATATTTAATTTATTACTTAATTTTAGATTTTTTAAATTTTCATTTAAAATGTTAGTTTTCCACTCACTAGAAAGTTTATTATTTTTTAATGTAATATATCTTTTAATTAATGATTTATCAGAGAATTTAATTTTTTTTTTATATTGTTGATAATTCTCATGACCCTTGCCTGCAACTATTAAAACATCACCAGATTTAAGTTCAAATATTGATTTTTTTATAGCATTTTCTCTTGAAGATATTTCAAGTAATTTTTTTTTATTTATATATTCTTTAATTTGATTTCTTATTTTTTTTGGATCTTCATTTCTAGGGTTGTCGTCTGTTAGGAAAATTTTGTCACACAATTCATTTGCTATTCTTCCCATAATTGATCTTTTAATTTTATCTCTATCTCCGCCACATCCAAAAACTAAAAATATTCTACTAAAAGAAAATTGTTTTTTTATATTTTTTATGCAGGTCCTTAAAGCCTCTGGAGTGTGTGAATAATCTAAAATAACTCTTGAATTATTTTTTATTTGTCCAATCATCTCAAATCTTCCATTAACGGGCTTAATTTTTTTGATTTTATCTACAATATTACTGATTGGAATTAATCTGCTCGCAGCTATTATTGCCATCATTAAGTTTTTTATTTGTACATTACCAATCAGCTTAGTTTCGAAAGAATATTCTTTATTATTAAATTTAAATTTTACGATTTGGTTATTTTTTATAAACGTATGAGATAAAATTTTAAATCCTTCGTTATCACCTAATATAGCTTGTTTTAATTTTTTGTTTCTACATATATTTTTTAATTTAATTGCTTCACTGATTTCGTTATCAAATACTACTAATCCCTTTTTTTTTAAAAGTTTTTTAAATAATATAAGTTTCGAGTCCAGGTATCCTGTATATGACTTGTGATAATCCAAGTGATCCCTAGAAAAATTTGTAAATATACCTGTATCAAATCTAATCCCATTTAATCTTTGTTGATGTAATCCATGACTAGAAGCCTCAAGTATCACATTATTTATTTTACGTTTTTTTAATTTTTCTAATATTTTATTTAAATTAACTGGGTCTAATGTTGTGTTAGTTGTTTTTATATTAATTGATTTTCCTTTAACACCTAAAGTGCCAATAGAGGCTGATTTAATATTATTTAATTCGCAAATTTGTTGGTAAAAATTTGCTACAGACGATTTTCCGTTTGTACCAGTTACTGCAACTATATTATTTGGTTTTTTTGAATAAATTTTATTCGATATTTCTGCTAAGATTTTTCTTGGATGCTTATTATATACATAAAGGGTCTTGTCTTTGATGCCTTGAAATTTTAAATTTGAAATAATTGTCCTTGCACCGTTTTTAATTGCTTGATTAATATATAAATTACCATTTTTTTTATTGCCCTGAATGGAAACAAAAATATCGTTTTTTTTACATTTTTTACTATTAAATTTAATGTCAGAAAAAATATGAGATTTATATTTGCTATTTAAATTTTTTATTACTTTGCCTATTTGCATTAAAATAAATTCTTAGTATTTTGTGGCTAAAATTGGCCCAATTTTTTCAATCATACGACCAGCAATTTCAACTGAAGTCCATCCTGCAGTATTGCGCCAGTTTCCTTTATACTTAAATCCTGAACCATCTCTATAATTATAGACATAGTCTTTATTTACTTTAGGTTCATCTAGTAAAACTAATAAAACGTATTGAGGATTTTTGGATGGAAAGACTGCAACAAATGTATTGACTTTTTCTTTCGAATATTTGCCCATTAAGGTTTTTTGAGCTGTTCCTGTTTTTCCTCCAACGTCGTAACCTGGAATATTTGCAAAACCAGCAGTGCCCTCTTTAGATGAAACAATTTTTCTTAGTGTAGAATTTACTTGTGAAGAGATGCCTTCATTAAGAATCTTATTATTCTTAGATTTGTCAAAATTTTCCTGTTTAATTAAAGTTGGTTTAACTAAGTATCCACCATTAGAAATAATTGCGTAAGCTTTAGTTAACTGCAAGGCTGTAGTAGTGATACCATGGCCAAAAGAACTTGTAGCTAGCTTGCATTTACCCCAATTTAATGGCAATGGACTTCCCACTTCTTCAATATCAAAATCGATTTTTTCAGTAATACCTAGTTTATCTAAAAAACTTTTAAATTTTTCTATACCAATTTTTTGAGCAATACGAACCGATCCTATATTACCAGATCTAACTAATATTTCTTCCGCAGTTATATTCTCTGGAATTTCTTCATCATATTCCGAAATAATGTTCTTTCCACATCTAATTCTTTTTTCTAAGTTTTTAAATTCTGAATCAACATTTATTAAATTTTCATTCAAACCTGCGGTAAAAGTAAATGTTTTAAATACTGAACCAAGCTCATAAATTGCCTTTGTGGCTCTATTGATATAATTTTTGTCAGTAATTTTTTCTCTTTTATTTAAATCAAAATCTGGCATCGACAACATTGAAAGTATTTCACCATTATTTATATCCATTAGTATTGCAGCACTACCAACATTATTAAAAATTTTTTCTGAAAATAAAAGTTCGTCTCGCATCAGATATTGAATATTAGTATCTAAAGTCAGCTGAATAGGATCCTCTGAAGATTTTAATTCGTGATCAAAAAACTTTTCAATACCAGAAATACCTTTATTATCCTCATCAATTTGACCCAATATATGACTGAACAAACTACCCTGAGGATAAACTCTTGATATTTTAGATTCTTCTCTAATTGACTTATCTCCTAGCAGAAATAATTGTCTGTATTGATTTTGAGAAATTTTCTTTTCAATATAAAAAAATTTATTTCTTTTTAATTTTTTTTTAAAATCATCAAAATTCTTATTTGGAAAAATTAACTGTAGATTAATCAGTAATTTATCCTCATCAATAACTTCTTTTGGATCTATACCAATATTTTTAGTAATAACGGTTTTAGCAATTATGTTACCATTTCTATCAATAATTGATGATCTGAAATCTGAATTATTTAAAAAGATTTTTTTTTTAGGAAGATCTTTGCCAGTTAGAAAGATAATTTTTAAGGTAAAAGTCATAAAAATAAAAACAGATACAAAAAATATGAAAGCAACTCTATTGAACGATATAGAGATATTTGATTGGTTTATTTTATAATTAAAATTACTATTATATTCTTCTAAAACTAATTTCTTACTGTTCATTTTGTAAAAATTTATCTACTTCTTTAATCTCAAAAGAATTTTTGTTAAATTCTATTTTTTTCATGTCATCAATTTTAAGAGGCACTAAATTGTCATCAAAGTATAATCTATGATATTCCATTAGTTTTTCAGGGGAGGTAAGATAATTATATTCCAATAACATTATTTGGTACTCTGATTTTTTTTTGCTAATACTTTCTCTGGTTAAGTAGATTTTTTCCTCTAAATCTTTAGTCTTATTTTTAATGAGTGTAGTAGAAAATATTAAAATTAAAGTAATAGTAAAAATTATTATATTTTTATAATTCATTAGACAAATTTTCGATTTTCAATAAACTTTCAAATTTTGATATGAAATCATTAAAATCACTTGATTCTCTGATTTTAATACCATACCTAAGTTTAGCACTTCTAGATGGTGGATTCTTCTTTATTTCTGATTGATTTGGATAAATAGGTTTGTTATTTGCCAATTTAAATAATAATTTAATTTTATTATTGCTCTCAGGATAATATCTAGAATTATTTTTTATCTCAGAATAATTTTTAAAAAAATATTTTACTATTTTATCTTCAATAGAATGAAAAGTAACTACAACAATAATTCCCCCAACAGGCAGTAATTTAAAACTATTTATTAAACCATAAATTAATTCACTTATTTCTTTATTAACAAAAATTCTTAAAGCTTGGAAAGTTTTCGTTGCATTATGAATTTTAGCCTTTTTATAACCTTTGGCACGATCTATAATTGATACTAGATCATGTGTTAGTATATTTTTCTTAGATCTTTGTTGTATTATGTTTTTTGCTATTAATTTTGCTTTTTGTTCTTCACCAAAACTTTTAATAATTTTTGCGAGACTCTCTTGATTTAGTTTATTAATTACATCTTCTGCTGAGAAATCATTCATTCCCATTTTCATGTTTAATTTAGATTTGCTTTTAAATGATATTCCTCTGTTGAGATCATTTATTTGATTTAAAGAACATCCTAAATCAAAAATTATACCTTTTAAATTTTCTGTTTTAGATGATAAAGATATTATTTCACTAAATTTTAAATTGTAAAAATTAAATTTAGTGCCAAATTTTTTTTTTAAAGAAAGTGCCTGATTTAATACTTCATTATCTCTATCTAATGCTATGACTTTATTTTTGGAATTTTCTAATATTTTTTTAGAATAACCACCTTGACCAAATGTACAATCTATAAAGGTGCCACCATAAAGAGGGGAAATAATGCTTTCTAATTCATTAAGCAGTACTGGAAAATGTCTTTTTTCCAATTTTATGGTGGCATTCATTTATTTTTTTGAAGAACATTAATTCTTTTGTCTTCTCAAAAATGCTGGAATTTCTAAATCGTCTTCCTCATCTTTTGTTTTCTCAGTATCTTCGAAAGACGTAAATTTTTCCTCTAAATTTTCATCAGAATTAAATAAATCTGGTGTACTCTCCTCGATTTCATCTATTCCAAAATTTTCAAGACCGTTTGAATCATCTTTTTGCTCAGTTTCCAAAATTAAAGGATTAGTGCTTTCATGATTATCTTCTCCGATTTTTTCATCTAAAATTTGTTCATTTATTATTTCAGATGATGCGATAGCTGAATAATCTTTCTCTACTTCGCTATTAGCGAGGTTTGCACTTTCTGTTTTCATCTCTTCCTCAATTTTCAAAGCCGTGGCACCTTCTGTAGCTTGCGATGCTTGGGTTTGAAAATTAAACGTATTAGAATTACTTAAGCTTGAAAAATCTGAGTATCCAGGATTTCTGTTATGGATACGATGTACCATATTTATTACAGATTTTGCTTCTGGTTGTTGTCCATCTAACGCAGTAGCTACAATAGATACTCTCATTTTTCCATCTAAACTTGGATCAGTTATTGCACCGATAATTAGCTCAGCCTCTTGATCAACTTCTGCTCTAACTTTATTTACCGCCTCGTCCACTTCAAAAAGTTTAAGATCCTTTCCGCCAGTTATGTTAACAAGTAAACCCTTTGCACCCTTTAATGTATAGTCATCTATTA
>Ga0208878_1000556_pt1 | contig 12907 bp, 12 predicted proteins | sample Knorr_S15_td_Sur_FD_185600 | JGI IMG/M metagenome (GOLD analysis project Ga0208878, IMG submission 185600) | Marine microbial communities from Southern Atlantic Ocean transect - Knorr_S15_td_SurfaceA_ad_5m_LV_A (SPAdes) (version 2) | ecosystem: Environmental > Aquatic > Marine > Oceanic | place...
TTATAATTGTAAAATCCAATTTTATTTTTTCTTCCTAACCAATCTGCTTCAACATATTTCACTAATAATGGGCAAGGGCGATATTTAGTATCAGCCAATCCATCATGTAATGTGTTCATAATAGCTAAACAAGTATCAAGTCCAATAAAATCGGCAAGTTCTAGGGGTCCCATAGGATGATTTGCTCCTAATCTCATAGAATTATCAATACTTTCAACAGTTCCAACACCTTCATAAAGGGCATAAATTCCTTCGTTAATCATCGGCATTAGTATTCTATTAACAATAAAGGCTGGAAAATCTTCAGAATTAGTAGAAATTTTGCCAATTTTTTTAACCAGTCCTTTTAAACAATCGATAGTTTCTTCACTTGTGGCTATACCTCTTACTAATTCAACTAGTTGCATGACTGGGGCAGGCTTCATAAAATGACAACCCATAAATTTTTCTGGTCTATCAGTTCTAGCTGCTAATCTTGTTATTGAAATTGAAGATGTATTAGATGTAAGAATAGTATGAGGTTGGAGATGTGGGACTAACTTTTGAAATATTTCATGTTTAATTTTTTCATTTTCTGTTGCTGCTTCAATAATTAAATCGCACCCACCAAGTTGAGCAATGTCATTTTTTGTTTTTATTCTATCAATAGAATACGAACCAATATCTTTTTCTAACCTACCTCTGTTAATTGCTTTATTTATATTATCTCTAATTATTTTAGAAGCGTTATTTAGGGTTACTTGATCTCTATCATTTATCAGAACGTTAAAACCTGAAGTTGCCAATACTTGGGCAATACCAAGCCCCATTTGCCCTGCTCCAACTATTCCTATAAGTTTAATATCATCTGACATAAAAGTTATATTAATTAAATTTTATTAGTTAATTCTGGGACAACATTAAATAAATCGCCAACTAAACCAAAATCTGCAACTTGAAAAATAGGTGCTTCTTCATCTTTGTTAATTGCTACTATTACTTTACTATCTTTCATTCCTGCTAAATGTTGTATTGCCCCTGAAATTCCAACTGCTACATAAAGTTCTGGTGCAACTACTTTTCCAGTTTGACCTACTTGCCAATCATTAGGAGCAAACCCAGAATCTACTGCAGCTCTAGATGCGCCTACTGCTGCACCAAGTTTACTTGCTAATTTCTCAATTATATCAAAATTTTCTTCACTCCCTATTCCTCTTCCTCCTGACACTACTATTTTTGCAGAAGTAAGTTCTGGTCTATCATTTTCTACTATTTTATCTTCTACCCATACTGACATTTTATTTTCAACTACTGAGCAATTTGTATTGAGTATATTTGCACTATTAGACATCTCAGGTGTCTCAAAGTTAGCTGTTCTAACACTTATAACTTTTTTATTATCTGTACTTTTTACAGTTTGAATAGCATTTCCTGCATAAATAGGTCTTTCAAAAGTGTTGGAGTCAATGATTTTAGAAATATCTGTTATAACCATAACATCGATTAAGGCTGCAACTCTAGGTAAGATATTTTTCCCAAAAGCACTGGCAGGAGAAACTATAAATTCAAAATCCTTCGATAATTCGACTATAAGTGCCGACATAGGTTCAGCTAAACCGTTTTTAAAAAGAGGATCACTTACATTTAGTACACTATTAACTCCGTTAATTTTTGATGCTTCAATTGAAGCATTTTTTGCATCATCAGATGCACAAAGAATTGTTACCTCTCCTAAATGCGTTACTGCATTTACAGTTTTTCCTGTTAGATCAATTGAGAGCTCGTTGCTTACTATGTCTGCGATTACTAATACTGACATTTTAAATTACTCCTACTTCATTTTTTAATTTATCTAAAAGTTCGTCAACAGATGAAACTTTAATTCCAGATGGTCGTTCGGGTGGTTCCTTTGTTTCTAAAATCTCTAGTCTATTCTTTATTTGAATATTAAGGTCTTGGGGTGTTTTTTCTTCCAAAGGTTTTCTCTTAGCTTTCATAATATTAGGAAGACTGGCGTATCTTGGTTCATTCAATCTTAAATCTACAGAAATAACTGCAGGTAGTGATACTTCAATTACTTGTAAACCACCGTCTACTTCCCTGGTCACAGAGGCCTTGTTATTATTCAAATCTATTTTTGATGCATAAGTTGCTTGAGAGCATCCTAAAAGTGCTGAAAGCATTTGACCTGTTGCATTCATATCGTTGTCAATGGCTTGCTTACCACAAAGCACAAGATCAATGTTCTCTTTAACAACTACAGCATGTAAAATTTTTGCTACATCAAGTGGCTCAATATCGCTATTTACGTCATCAGTAGCAACAATTAGAATAGCTCTATCAGCACCCATAGCTAAAGCTGTCCTTAAAGTTTCTTGAGATTGCTGAGGCCCAATCGATATAGCTATAATTTCTTCCGCTTTATTTGCCTCTTTCATTCTTATAGCTTCTTCAAGAGCTATTTCGTCAAAAGGATTCATTGACATTTTTATATTAGAGAGATCTACACCACTACCGTCGGACTTAACTCTTACTTTAACATTGTAGTCAATCACCCTTTTGACTGGAACCAAAATTTTCATCTATTTCCCCATTTTTTTAATAGCTAAATAATATTAATTCATAAAAAAAAAATTAATAAAATATTAATTTTTGTCGCACATTTTCTAATTTTTTGAAGGGATCCAAAGAATATCATTTTTCCCATTATTGTTAAATTTTCTAGCACTTACAAAAAACCAGTCAGAAAGACGATTTAAATATTTTAGTATTTCTGGATTAACTTTTTCTTTTTCAGTTAACTCAACCACATATCTTTCCGCTCTTCTACAAGTCGTTCTACATAGATGTAATTGAGAAGAAACTTTACTACCCCCAGGAAGAACAAACGATTTTATGGGTTCGATAGATAAATTCATTTGGTCTATTTCTTTTTCTAAACTTATGACATAATCACCTGGAAATCTAAATGGTACAAAATTGTATTTTTTTTCTGTTTCAGGAATACAAAGATCTGCACCAATATCAAATAGATCATTTTGTATTTTAAGAAGTGAATTTTTGAAATCTCTTTCGATGTCTAAAGAAGTAACTATACCAATCAATGAGTTTAGCTCATCTACCGTTCCATAGGCCTCAACTCTTTTGGAAAATTTTTTTACTCTTTCTCCATTTCCTAATTCTGTATTTCCATCATCTCCTTTTTTAGTATATATTTTATTAAGTACTACCATTTTACCCCTTTTTTTCAAAATAAACAAAGACAATAATTAATAAAACTGCTACTGCCTGAGCTATAATTCGCCATCTCATTAATTTATTAGAGTATTTTCTACCAAAATTACCGCCTTTGGCAAAAGATCCAATTCCAAACATTAAAATGATTAAAACAATAAGGCACGTAACAATTGCTAAAATTAAGAAGATTGAAGACATTAATTTTTCATCATTTAAAAGTGAATTACGAATTATCAGATTTTAAAGATCCAGTCTAGTACATTAGTTGGTAAAAATTTAATCATAATCTTAGCAATTAGAGTTGGGATTGTTATTTTATATCTTTCTTTTGGTCTTTTGGAATTCAAAATTTTAATCAGTATTTTTGTAACTGCCTCGGGGTGTAGTTCGAAAAAGCTAAGTGAATTTTTTGAATTATTATTATATAATCTTTTCAGTACTTTATTTTCATAAGTCTTTTTATGAATTGAATTTTTCCAATCTAGCCATTTCTCAAAATGTTTAAGAGATTTTTGTTTAATGGATGTATTAATTGGCCCAGGTTGTATCAAAACAAATTTTAATTTTTCATGATAATTTTCTCTTCTCATAGCATCTGTTAAAGCTTCAATTGAAAATTTGGTAGCTGAATAAACTCCTCTGTAAGGTAGAGATATGAATCCCAGAACAGATGAACAATTTATTATTTTTGGGGATTCTGAACTCATCATTAATGGAATACATTTATTAATTAGATCTATTTGACCAAATACATTTACTTCAAAGATTTCTCTTAAAGCATCCCTTGGCATATCCTGGATTGCACCTGGTATTGCATATGCCCCATTATTATAAAGAGCATCAAGTTGGGATTTAGTTTTTTTTTTGATTAATTTTATAGCGTTGTTAATCGATTCTTCTCTTTGTAAATCCAGTTCAAAACTTTCAATTCCCAAATTTTTAAAAAAATTACAATCATTTTTAGATCTACAGGTTGCAAATACTCTCCAACCTTTGTTATGAAGTGTAATAGCAGCATTTTTACCAATTCCGCTTGAACAACCAGTTATTAGAATATTTTTTGGTTCCATTTTTTAACCTTTTATCTAAAAGTATAAAATTAAAATGATAGATTATTAATGGCAAATAAAGAAGATTCAAATAAAGCAACAATTTATAATGAAAACCTTGATGTTGCACTTGGTCAAAGATATCTGGCATATGCTCTTTCCACTATAACTGATAGAGCACTTCCGGATAGTAGAGACGGATTAAAGCCGGTGCATAGAAGAATATTATATGCAATGAGGCAATTAAAATTAGTTCCTACAGGGTCATTTAGAAAATGTGCAAAAATTGTAGGTGAAGTTATGGGTAATTATCATCCCCATGGTGATAAGGCTATATATGACTCACTAGTAAGAATGGCTCAGACATTTACAACAAGATATCCACTTATAGAAGGCCAAGGTAATTTTGGTAATATTGATGGCGACAATGCTGCAGCACAAAGATATACAGAGGCTCGATTAAGTGAAATTTCAATGATAATGTTAGAGGGTCTTGATGAGTCAGCAGTAGATTTTAAAGATAATTACGACGGTTCTGAAAAAGAGCCTGAATTTTTGCCAGCTTTTTTTCCCCAACTTTTGGCAAATGGTGCTTACGGGATAGCTGTAGGAATGGCAACAAGTATTCCTCCCCATAATATAAATGAAATATTAGATGCTTCGATAAAATTGATTCAAAATTCTAAAATAGATCAAGATGCTCTTTTAGAAATAATCAAAGGCCCTGACTTTCCAACTGGAGGGGTTTTAGTTGACTCAAAAAAAACTATTTCAGAAAATTATATTCTGGGAAAAGGTAGTTTTAGAATTCGAGCTAAATTTGAACAAGAATTTTTGACTAGAGGTAGATGGCAAATAGTAATCACAGAAATACCATATGGAATCCAAAAGTCAAAACTAGTAGAAAAGTTAGCTGAATTAATCAATGAAAAAAAATTAAATCTTTTGTCTGATTTAAGAGATGAAAGTGCTGAAGACATAAGGTTAGTTCTTGAACCAAAATCAAAAAACATTCCTCCAGAGATACTTATGGAACATTTATTTAAGAAAACTGATTTAGAAAATAGATTTTCATTAAATATGAATGTTTTACAGGATGGTAAAATACCAAAAGTATTAAGTCTGAAAGATTTATTACAAAACTATATTAATCATGGCAGAAACATTCTAATTCGTCGATCCAATTACAGATTGAAAAATATTGATACAAGGTTGCATTTAATTGAAGGTTTTTTAGTAACCTATTTAAATATCGATAGGGTTATAAATATAATTAGGTTCAATGAGAAACCAAAATCTGATCTTCAAGAAGAATTTGATCTATCTGAAATTCAAGCAGAGGCAATTCTTAATATGAGGCTAAGGTCACTTAGAAAATTAGAACAATTTCAACTTGAGGAAGAAAAAGATTTACTTTTGAAAGAGCGTTTTAATTTAGAAGTGCTTTTAGAAGATGAAAAAACCCAATGGAAAAAATTATCAAAAGAACTAGAATTACTAAAACTTAAATTAAGTTCTGACAAAACTTTTAACCGAAAAACCTTAATTGAAGAAAAAGAAATATCTGAAAATATTGAGATTCCTGATTTTATTGAGGACGAAGAAGTTACAGTTGTAATTTCAAAATTGGGTTGGATAAAATTTGTTAAAGGTAATATAACTAATCCTGAGGAGATCAAATATAGAGAAGGAGATAAGGAACGATTTTTGATTAAAGCAAAAACCTCTGATAAACTTCTGATTTTTGGAACTAATGGACATATTTACACACTTTTAGTTAATTTACTTCCCAGTGGACGTACTAATGGAGAACCAATAAGATTACTTACAGATTTGCCCAATCAAACTGAAATAGTAAATGTTTTAATTTTTAATTCAGATTTATGCGCAATTGTTTCATCTAATGTTGGTGATGGTTTTATCATAAAACACGAAGACATGTTTGCGCAAACAAGATCTGGAAAAAAGATAATAAACCTAAAAACAGGTGTCTTTGCAAATTGCTTGAAAAATATTGAGGGAGATGCGATTGCTTCAATTGGTACAAACCGTAAACTTCTTATTTTTAAAATAGAAGAATTACCTGTTCTTAATAGAGGTAAAGGGGTAAGGTTGCAAAAATTTAAAGATGCAACTCTTTCTGATATTACAAGTTTTGAATTAGAATCAGGCCTTACATGGTTTGATAAATCAGGTAGAAAAAAAGTTGAGAACAATTTTGAAAATTGGCTAGGAAAAAGGGCGCAATCTGGAAAAATAGCACCTAAAAATTTTCCAAAAAATAATATGTTTAATACAATGCAAAAGTTATAGAAATTTATAATATTCTCTATCAAGTATAAATTAAATTCTTCTTATTATAGTTTATAAGATTTGAGTGGCCAACTTATCTAAAACACCATTTACTAGTTTACATTCTTTTCCATTTGGGAAGAAAGATTTTGCAATTTCTAAAAATTCACTTATAACAATTTTAGGTGGAGTTTGTATTATAAATTCTGCAGCAGCAGCTCTAAAAATTGCCCTCAAAGTAGGATCGATTCTATCCATGGTCCAGTCTTTTTTTATTGACTGAGTTATGTTTTTATCTATTGTTTCTTGATTTTTAATAGTGGTTTCAATAATTTTCTTTAGAAAAATTAAATCTGCTTTTGAATAAAAATCAATATCTTGGTTTTCAACATCTCTATGTTTCTCAAATTCTTGTAAAACTTTTTGAATCGAATTATTATTAGCTTCCATTTGAAAAAGAGCCTGAACAGCATATAGCCTTGAAACACTTTTTTCTCTTATTTTATGAATATTATTAATTTTAAAACCTTAATAAATGTAATTGATATTGTTCACTTAAATTTAAATGCTATATTCTTGTTTAATTAATAATAATGACGTTAGGGCCATTACAGCATCCTTTCCCTTATTTTTTATTTTGGGATCAGATCTCTCAATTGCTTGTTCGATATTATCTACTGTAAGAATTCCATTACCGATGCAAATTCCTTCTAGCCCCAATTTTGAAATTCCAAAAGCACTATTATTTGCAACAATATCATAATGGCTAGTTTCTCCCCTTATTACACACCCTAATGCAATAAAACCTAAATAATTTCTTTTCAAAAGATTTATAGCAGTTGGTATTTCTAAAGCGCCCGATACATTCACTATATCTGAAACAATATTGTGTTTCGATAATTCGTCAAGTGCTCCCTTTAATAGATTTTCGTAAATTAATTTATAATATGGGGAGGCAACAATGGCAATTTTACTTTTACTATTTAGGTTCAAACTCTTTACTATTTTTTTCATAAATTTTTCTCATTTCAAGTAAAGTTTTTTATTGGTATTGTTTTTAATATCCTTAGTCCGTAACCCTCTAACCCAATAAGTTTAGGAGTTCCAGAATTAGTTAATAATTTTATGTTTTTTACTCCTAATGCCTTCAATATTTGAGCGCCAATACCATATTGTCTTATCGTACTAGAATTAGTGTCATCCTTATCAGTTATATCTTGGTTAAAATTTAGAAGTACAAGAACACCTTTACCCTTTTCATTTATTTGATACATGGAGTCACTAATTTGATTTTGCCTTTTAGGCTCAATTCCTAGTAGGTCTTGAAAGGTATTTGTAACATGCATCCTTACTAATATCCCTTCATCTGTGCAAATATTACCTTTTGAAAGCGTATAATGGGTTGACTCATTTATTTTATCATTAAAAGTTTTTAATTGCCAATCTCCTCCAAATTTCGAATGTACTTTTTGACTTTTTATTTCTTTAACTAAACTATCATATCTCCTTCTATATGCGATTAAATCTGAAATAGTTCCAAGTTTTAAATTATGTATTTTTGCAAATGAAATTAAATCTGGCATTCTAGCCATTGTTCCATCATTATTCATGATTTCGCAAATTACAGCAGACGGATTTAAACCAGCAAGTCTTGATATATCAACCGCAGCTTCGGTATGTCCTGCTCTTACAAGTACCCCACCTTCTTTTGCTTTAAGAGGAAATACATGACCTGGTGTAGCTAGGTCTCTAGGTCCTGATAATGGATTTATAGCTGTTGAAATAGTTAATGCTCTATCATGTGCAGAAATACCTGTAGTCACACCTTCTTTAGCTTCAATAGAAACTGTAAATGCAGTTTCATGTCTTGATGAATTAGAAGCGGACATTAATGGTAGATTTAAAGTTTCTATACGGTCTTCAGTTAAAGACAAACAAATTAAACCACGACCATGTTTAGCCATAAAATTTATAGCTTCAGGCGTAGCCATTTGAGCAGGTATTATTAGATCTCCTTCATTTTCTCTATCTTCATCATCTGCAAGAATAAACATTCTACCGTTTCTAGCTTCATCAATAATTTCAGCTATATTAGAGATAGGGTTGTGTTCATTAGTTCTATTAATATTTTTTTTTTGGTCACTGAAAGACATTTTAAATCCTTGATACTTGCAAACGATCTAAATATCTTGCGAGTAAATCAATTTCTACATTAAATTTATCTCCAATACTACTATCAGCCCATGTAGTCACTTGTTTTGTATGTGGAATTATATTTACAGTGAATAAGTTTTCATTAACATCGTTGACAGTTAGAGATGTTCCATTTAATGCGATTGATCCTTTTTTTGCTATAAACTTTATTAGGTTTTCGGGACATTCAAAAGTAAGCTTATCACTTTTATCTACCTTTTCACAATTTACAAGCTTTGCAACACCATCAATATGTCCTGTTACGATATGTCCACCTAATTCGTCACCAATTTTAAGGGATTTTTCTAAATTTATTTTTTTTCCAATTACCCAAGGTTTTTTAGAATTTACAATGTTTGTTTTTGAGACTGTTTCATTAGAAACTTCTACTTCATAAGAAAATCCATTAGTTTCTATTTTTTTGTTAAATATAGTTAAGCATACTCCATCATGACAAATAGAGGCACCCTCTAAAGTATTATCATAATTAAAATTACATACTATTCTTGCATTGAAAATGTTGGATTTATTAACGCTGACTAATCTACCAACATCTGTTATCAAACCAGTAAACATCTTTTTAAATTTCTAAAATAATTATTTGTTGATAAAGGTTAATGTATTTGAACTACACTTGATAAACTTACTAGTATTAATTTTATATTAATTCAAACATTTTTTAAAAATTATTTTTAGTTAAAAATTATATTGAATTGAATAAAAAAAAATTAATTCTTAATATTCCAAAAATGAGCAACATCGTTTCCAATAATTGTTGATTTATCAAGACTATATCTATCATAGTCGTCTAAACTTATTGCGTCTGATAAATCCAAATTGATACCATCAATTCCTTCCTTATCTAAAATAATACCTGCTGTAATTAATATCAATTTGTCAACCAGTTTACCTTCCATAAGAGATGTTGCAAGTTTTCCTCCACCTTCAACTAACACTCTAGTTAGACCTAATTTGGAAAGTTTTTTAAATAGATCAATTAGATCTAAATAACCATTTTCAAGTGTAGAAACACCTAGAGTATTTATACCTTTTACTTTCAAGCTTTCAGTTTTTTTCTTTTTTAATTTTATATCATGGACTAAAAAAAGTTTGTTGTTGGTAATAGATCTATTCAAATCAATTCGTTCTAATAATTTTAAATTTTTATCCAAAATAATTTTTGTTGGTTGGGGTAAATTTTTAAATTGATCACGTAAATTGAGTCTAGGATTATCCCAAAAAGCAGTTTTTGATCCAATTAATATGGCATCATGCTTTGATCTTATCATTTGAACAAATATTCTTGACTTTTTTCCAGAAATCCAACTGCTTTTATTTTCTTTGGTTGCTATTTTCCCATTTAAGCTAACAGCTAGTTTTAATGTGATGTGAGGTCTTTTTTTTTCAATTGAGGTTATAAAACCTTCATTAAGGTCTTTTAATTCTTTTAATAATAAAGGTGAATTGTCTACTTCTATTCCATTTTTTCTTAGGAGCTCAAATCCTTTACCATTTACTCTAGGATTGGGATCTTTTAATGGACAAACCACTCTTTTTACTTTTGCTTTTATAAGTTCGGATGCACAAGGATTAGTCTTACCAAAGTGAGAGCATGGCTCTAGAGTAAGATATACCGTAGAGTCGATTGCATTTGATTTTGCCTGATCTAAGGCTATTTTTTCAGCATGAGGACGCCCTTTACATGCAGTGTTGCCAACCCCTACAATATGATTATTTTTAACAATTACACATCCAACAGATGGATTTGGCCAAGTGGAACCCAAGTTTCTGTAACCAAGTGAAATTGCGATTTTCAGAAACTTATAATCATTTTTTGTAGATTTTGGATGATCTTCCATTTAAAAGATAATCATTATTTGATATCTGGTCTAAGTTGAGACACAAAGTCTTCAAAGTCATCAGCAGCTTGAAAATTTTTATATACAGAAGCAAATCTTACATACGCAACAGTGTCTATCCTAGCTAAAGTCTCCATAACAATTTCACCAACTTTTTCAGATGGTATGTCAGTTTCTCCTAAACTTTCTAATCTTCTTACAATTCCAGTTACCATTTGTTCAATTCTGTCTATATCAATTGGTCTTTTTTGAAGAGCAATTCTTACTGATCTTTCTAATTTATCTCTATCAAATGTTTCTCTTCTACTATTTTTTTTTAATATAATTAAATCTCTAAGCTGTACTCTTTCATAAGTTGTGAATCTACCGGCGCATGCAGGACAAGATCTCCTTCTTCTTATTGATACATTGTCTTCAGCTGGTCTACTATCTTTTACTTGAGTATCAACATTTCCACAAAAAGGGCATCTCATAATATTCTCCTAACTATCAACTCATGTATCAAGAAAACTTCTTAACTTTCTCGAACGACTTGGATGTTTTAGTTTTCTTAAAGCTTTAGCCTCAATTTGTCGAATGCGTTCACGAGTAACACTGAATTGTTGTCCTACTTCTTCTAATGTATGATCAGTATTAACTCCAATTCCAAAGCGCATTCTAAGAACTCTTTCTTCTCTTGGAGTCAGGCTAGAAAGTACACGAGTTGTAGTTTCTTTAAGGTTTCCTTGAATTGCATTTTCTAATGGCAATACAGCATTTTTATCTTCAATAAAATCACCTAGTTGACTATCTTCCTCGTCTCCTATTGGTGTTTCAAGACTTATTGGTTCTTTTGCAATTTTCATTACTTTTCTGACTTTTTCCAAAGGCATTTGTAGCTTGGATGATAGCTCTTCAGGTGTAGGCTCTCTACCTATTTCGTGAAGCATTTGTCTGCCTGTTCTTACAAGTTTATTGATGGTTTCTATCATATGGACTGGTATTCTAATTGTTCTAGCTTGATCTGCTATAGATCTAGTAATCGCTTGCCTTATCCACCATGTTGCATATGTGGAAAATTTATATCCTCTTCGATACTCGAATTTATCAACAGCTTTCATTAAACCAATATTACCTTCTTGGATTAAATCTAGAAATTGAAGTCCTCTATTAGTGTATTTTTTGGCTATTGATATTACGAGTCTCAAATTAGCTTCCACCATCTCTTTTTTTGCTGATCTAGCTTCTTTCTCTCCTTTTTGAACTTGTTGTACTATTCTTCTAAATTCGCTAATGTCTATACCAATATATTGACCAATTTCTGCAATTTCATTTCTGATTTCATCAATTTTGTCACCAAAGTTTGATACAAAATTTTCCCAACCTCTTGTTTTAAGCTTAGAAACATTTTCAAGCCAAAATGGATCAAGTTCCGACCCTTTATATTTTTCTATAAATTCTTTTCTATTAATCCTTGACTTATCAGCCAATTTTACGAGTGCCCCATCAAGACCCATAATTTTTCTGTTAATTCCATACAATTGATCTATTAATGCTTCGATTCTATTATTATGTAAATGTAAGGAATTAACTAATTCTACAATATCATTTCTTAAGTTTTGATATTTTTTTTCCTCACTATCAGAAAAATGTTTTTTTTCTTTTAAGGCTGCAAGCATTCTGCTTTCTTGAAGCGAGGAAAGTTTAGAATATGCATCTGCAATTTTTTTTAAAATTTTTAAAACTTGAGGTTTAAGTGAATTTTCCATTGCAGCCAATGATACATTTGCTTGATCTTCATCAAAATCTTCATTTTCTATTTCTGAAGTTTCTGTATCTTTGTCTTCTCGTTCAGTTTTACTAGAATCTACAAAGTTATTAAAATTTCTTGGTAAACTTTCCTCCAAAGTTTTGTTATTTAAATCGGAAATTGGTTTAGAATCTTCAAATTTCTCTTGATGAGTTTCAGCATTTAATTCTACTTCAGAACTACTTCCAAATGTGGCGTCAAGATCTATTACATCTCTAAGCATAATTTTTTCATCTAAAAGCTCTTCACGCCAAATAGTAATTGCCTGAAAAGTTAATGGGCTCTCACACAACCCACTTATGTATGTATTTCTCCCAGCCTCAATTCTCTTTGCAATAGCAATTTCACCTTCTCTTGATAGGAGCTCTACTGACCCCATTTCTCTAAGGTACATTCTTACAGGATCATCTGTCCTATCTAAATTATCTGTAGTTGATGATGCTGCAACTAATTCTTTAGAACCTTCTGATTCTGGTGATTCGTTTTCTTGTTTATCTTCTTGCTCTTCA
>Ga0208878_1000559_pt1 | contig 12891 bp, 9 predicted proteins | sample Knorr_S15_td_Sur_FD_185600 | JGI IMG/M metagenome (GOLD analysis project Ga0208878, IMG submission 185600) | Marine microbial communities from Southern Atlantic Ocean transect - Knorr_S15_td_SurfaceA_ad_5m_LV_A (SPAdes) (version 2) | ecosystem: Environmental > Aquatic > Marine > Oceanic | place...
TTATAAAAGCTTCAGTTGTCCCTTCAAAACCCCAACTGGTCTGAAAATAGAGAGCCTTATTTTGTGCAATTGTTTGATATGAACAAGCAATAAGCGAAAGAATTATAACTAGCTTTTTCAAAAAATTTTTATGCTAAAATTTGACGTATTACTTGCCCTTCGACGTCAGTTAATCTAAAGGGTCTTCCTTGAAAATCATATGTAAACTGCTCATGGTCGAATCCTAATAAGTGTAAAATAGTTGCTTGTATATCATAAACCGATACACGACCTTCAATACCCCTGTAACCAATTTCATCAGTTTTCCCATGAACATGACCCTTTTTCAAGCCACCTCCAGCCATCCACATTGTAAATGCTTCCCCTTGGTGGTCTCTTCCGACAAGAGTGTTTTGAACACCAGCTCGGTTTTCCCACATTGGTGTTCTTCCAAATTCACCTCCCCAAACTACAAGGGTTTCGTCTAAAAGTCCTCTTTGCTTTAAGTCCAAAATAAGCGCTGCAATTGGTCTATCAGAGTCTTTACATTTCCTTAAAAAACCTTTTCTTAATGATTCTGCTTCACCATTACCGTGTGAGTCCCATCCCCAATCATAAAGTTGAACAAAGCGTACTCCTTTCTCAACCATTTTTCTTGCTAATAAGCAATTGTTTGCAAAGGATTCTTTTCCAGGTTGAACGCCATACATGTCTCTGATATATTTGGGCTCATCATTTATATTCATAACTTCAGGAACAGAGCTTTGCATTCTAAATGCCATTTCATATTGACTTATCCGAGTCAGCACCTCAGGATCATTAAATTTCTTGTATTCATTAAAATTAATCTGATTAATTGATCCAATAATATTCTTTTTAAGTTCCTGTGAAACACCTTTTGGATTTTTAAGGTAAAGTACAGGATCACCTTTTGATCTACATTGAACACCTTGATAAATAGAAGGTAAAAAACCATTACCCCAAAGGCTTTTTCCTCCATCTGGAGTTCCACCTGAAGTAAGTACTATAAAACCAGGAAGATCATTACTTTCAGATCCAAGACCGTAGGTCACCCATGAACCAATAGAAGGTCTTCCTAGTCTTGGACTGCCAGTATGCATTAATAGTTGAGCTGGGCCATGATTAAATTGATCTGTGTGAACAGCCTTTAAAAAAGTTACTTCATCAATGATATTTTTAAAGTGTGGAATATGGTTTGAAATCCAATTTCCAGACTCTCCTTCTCTTGAAAAAGTAGCTTGAGGGCCTAACATGTTAGGTATTCCTTCGATAAAAGCAAACTGCTTTCCTGTAATTAAAGATTCAGGGCAAGGTTTATTGTGTAACTTTTCTAGTTCAGGTTTATAATCAAACAATTCTAATTGTGATGGAGCACCTACCATGTGAAGGTATATCACGCTTTTAACTTTAGGACTGAAGGGAGGTGCTATTGGTGCTAGAGGATTTAAACTTCTGTCAGCATTATAGTTAAAAGAAATATTTTTAGTAGAGCATGAGTTTAAAAATGAACCTAAGGCAATTCCTCCAAGGCCTAAGGTACAATCTTTGAGAAAATGCCTTCTTGTATTAAATCTTGCATTTGTTTTTTTGAATTCGTTATGTAGTTTTTTTATATCATCCATGGGTTAAAAATTCATCAAGATTCATTATAGCATTAGCAACGATAGCTAGGGAAGCTAATTTTATATCAATTTTATTTCCTAAATCAAAAAAGTTATCTAGTTTCAAATTGTCTTCCTCAAATTCTTGTTGAGCAATCCTATATAGGCTTATTAAGTTATTTAAAATCTTTGGTTCGATTTCTTTGTACACTGCAGATTTATACATTTTCTTTATTGATGATTCAATAGATTCTGTCTTATTTGATTTAGCGAGATGAAAAGCTGCTTCAGTGTAAACAGGGTCATTCATTGTTACAAGTGCTTGAAGGGGAGTATTGCTAGGTAGTCTTCTTACCAAACAAATTTCTCTACTACTAGCGTCAAATGAAATAAATGAAGGATACGGACTTGTTCTTTTTAAGTAAGTATAGATTGCTCTTCTATGTTTATCTTCACCTTTACTTTCTTTCCACAGGTTACCTAGATAGGGATGTTCCCATACGCCATCTGGTTGTGGAGGCATTACACCAGGGCCATATTTCTTAGGACTCAAAAGCCCAGAAACAAAAAGTGCCTGATCTCGAACAGATTCAGCACTCAAGCGAAGTTTGGGACCCCATGAATAATATAAATTATTTGGATCTAGTTTAAATTTATTTTCGTCAATATTTGAGCTTTGTTTATATGTAGATGACAGAACTATCTTCTTAATTAACGATTTTAGACTCCAATTCATATCATTCATGAAATTAAAGGCCAACCAGTCAATAAGTGCAGGATGACTTGGAGGATCAGATTGCGTTCCCATATCCTCTATCGATGAAACCAAACCTTTACCAAAAATTTGGTACCATACTCTATTTACAAGTGTTCTAGCTGTTAGCGGATTTTCCTTACTAATTATCCATTTTGAAAATCCTAACCTGTTCTTTTCCCACTCTAAATCCCATTTGTTTAAAATTGATGGAACCTGGGGATTCACTTCTTCTTTTTTATTTAACCAATTACCTCTATCAAAAAGATATGTCTTACGTTTCATGAAATCTTCATTTTCAACCATAATTGGAGTAAGATTTTTGGGTGTATTCAAAATCGTATTTATATCTCTATCTAATTTTAAGAGTTCAGTACTATTTGAAACAGGGATATTTGGTAAAAACGAAATCCAATCTATTTGAGCAGCTAAATCCTTGTAATCATATGAAACAGAATTATTTGTATATAAATCACGATTTATTGCCTCTATATATAGATCGAATGGCTTTAATTCTTTTTTAATTTTTATTTTAAAATATGAGTTATTTTTACCATGAAACCAGTATTTATTTTGGTTTAAGTTTATTGATGCAATCACCTTTCCATCAGGTGAATTCTTACGAAAAATTAATTTTGTATTTTTTCTACCACCTCCATGTTTAAAATAAAGATTTTCAAACCCCCTTGTGTTTATATTTTTATAAACAGCTATTCCTTTATTTCTTAAGTTTAAAGTTTCACCACTGATAAACCCATTTTCAGAATTTAGAACGATTGAATTGTGTAAAGCATATTTAGGTTCTAAATACTTGAAAAAGTTCCTATAGATATTAAGTGTTTGTTTATCCGTTTTTTCTGAAATAAATCCTAAAACTTTATCAATCTTATTTTCAACTTTTTTAGAATAAGACCTTAAATTCGGTGATTCCCCCATTAAATCTTCGTCTCTTGTATTGTTAAAAAAGGACATCAATTGGTAGTATTCTTTATGACGTATTGGATCATAAGGATGATCATGACACTGAACACATCCCATTGTTGTACTTTGCCAGACATCAAAAGTAGTATTTACTCTGTCTATAACAGCAGCTACTCTGTATTCTTCATCATTTGTTCCACCCTCATCGTTGTTCATCGTATTTCTATGGAACGCTGTCGCTAATAATTGATCATAAGAGGGATTTGGTAAAAGATCTCCGGCTATTTGTTGAATAGTAAATTCATCGAATGGGAGGTCTTTGTTTAGAGATTTAATTACCCAATCTCTATATTCCCAAATATTTCTACCTCTATCAGTTTCATAACCTTTTGAATCTGAATATCTAGCTAGATCTAACCACCAACTAGCCCATTTCTCACCATAATAGTCTCTTGAAAAAAGCGAGTCAACGTAAGTTTCATAATCTATTTTGTTTTCAATAAACAATTCAAAAAGTTTTTTTTCAGGTGGTAAACCAGTTATGTCAAAAGAAACTTTTCTTGCCAAAATACTTTTCTTAGATTCAGGATTTGGAGATAAGTTTTTTTCTAACATTTTAACTGCAATAAATTTGTCTATATTGTTGTTGAAAAATTTTTCACTGAAAATATTTGTATTCAATTCAGGTATTTTTTCATTTTTCGGTTGTATATATGCCCAATGAGTTCCCCAATTTGCTCCTTGATCGATCCATTTAGTAAAGAGTTCAATTTCGGATTCACTAAGTTTAGGTTTGTGGTATGGCATTCTAAGTTCAAGATCTGTTTCATGGAGTCTTTGAATCAGTCTGCTATTCTTAGAATCTCCAGGTATAATAGCCGGTGAACCTTCATCAGTATTGGCTAGTGCTTCCTTTTCAAATAAAAGACTGAACCCTGCAGTCTTTTTTACTCCCCCATGGCATGAGATACATTTTTTATTAATTATTGGCTTGATCTGAGCATTGAAATCAATTTTTTTCTCAGATTCACAAGAGATAAGTATCGTTATTAAAACAAAAAATTTTATGTTTTGTTTTATTCTAGATAATTTAATTGTGTCTTTAATATCTTTAGTGTTCAATTTGATCTACTTTGGTTTACAAAATATTTAAAAACATTTCTTTACAACATCAAATTATGAATAATTTTAAAATTATCATATTTATAATTTTGTTCATCTGGATAAATATTTCTTGTAAATCCGAACAAGAAAAAAAATATTCTAATTTCCCTGTTTCTGTTGAGAAAACTTTTTATGGAGTAACTAAAGATAACGAAGACGTTTATCAATTTTCATTACACAATAAAAATGGAATGGAAATTAACATAATCACGTATGGTGGAATTATTACTAAATGGACAGCTAAAGATAGATTTAATCATTTCAATGATATCGTATTAGGATATAATAATCTTAAACAATATGAGTCAAGCAGCCCTTATTTTGGTGCAATAGTTGGGAGATATGGTAACAGAATCTCTAAGGGAAAATTTGCACTAAATAACCAAGCTTATTTTCTGACTACAAACGATAACGAAAACCACCTTCACGGAGGTTTCAAAGGATTTGATAAAGTCATATGGGAAGCACAAATAATAAGGCATGATTCTATAGCATCATTAGAACTTAAGTATTTAAGTAAAGATATGGAAGAGGGTTATCCTGGAAATCTTGATATAACCGTAATTTATACATTAAATAATAAGGATGAATTAATCATTAATTATGAAGCTAAAACAGATAAAACTACAATAGTAAACTTAACTCAACATTCGTATTTTAATTTGTCAGGTAATTTCAACAATAATATTTTGAATCACGAATTAGTTATAAATGCAGACTCATTTATTCCTGTTGATACCTCTTTAATCCCTTTTGGTGAGATCAGAAAAGTCAGAGGAACTCCTTTCGACTTTACAAAAAGGAAAAAAATTGGTAAAGAAATTAATAATGATGATCAACAAATTAAAAATGGTAAAGGTTATGACCACTGTTGGGTATTAAATGATCAGGGAAAGGATATGAAATTTGTAGGGTCAGTTTATGAAGAAAAATCTGGAAGATTTCTGGAAATTTTTTCCACTGAACCTGGTGTTCAATTTTACTCTGGAAACTTTTTAGACGGAACGCTAAAAAGTAAAACAAATGGCACTTATGATTTTAGATCAGGATTTTGTTTAGAAACACAGCACTATCCAGACTCTCCAAACCACCCTACATTCCCCTCTGTAGTTCTTTTACCAGGGGATATTTATAAATCAAAAACAATCTACAGGCTCTCGAGCAAATAGTTATTATTTATTAACAGTTTTAAATAATATGATTCAGAAAATTATTTACCTGTTCTTCTCAATTTTAATTTTTTCTTTCTCTTTTTTAGGCTGTAAATATGAAAGAGAAGATAATAAAAAACAATTACCGAATATAGTTTGGCTAGTGGCAGAAGATCAATCTCCAGAATTTTTTCCAGTCTATGGTGATTCAACAGTTAAGCTACCTATTATTGAAAGTTTAGCTAAAGATGCTATCGTATTTAATAATGCTTATACCCCTGCACCTGTTTGTGCACCTGCAAGAAGTGCAATTATCACTGGACTATATCCTACTACACTAGGTACTCATAATATGAGAACATATAATTCATATAAAAAAGAAAATGAGCCAACTATAGGGATTCCTAGCTATTCACCAATTGTTCCAAAAGGAGTCAAAATGTTTCCACAATACCTTAGGAAAATTGGCTATTACACATCAAACAATTCAAAAGAGGATTATAATTTTAAAAAAACAGATGGGGTTTGGGATGATAGCAGTTCAAATGCACATTGGAAAAATCGTGCAGCAGGCCAACCCTTTTTTGCTGTATTTAATTTTGGAATTTCACATGAATCTCAAATCTGGGAGCAAGGTGATAATGATATTTTAGTAGATCAAAAACTAGTTCAAATTCCACCGTATTTTCCAGACACTCATGAAATAAGAAAAGATATAGCTGTGAACTACAGTAACTTAATAAGACTGGATAAAAAAATTGGTAAAATTATTAATGAACTTAAACAGGAAGGACTGTATGAAAAAAGTATTATTTTTTTCTATAGTGATCACGGGGGACCATTTCCTAGACACAAAAGGTCTTTGTATGAAACGGGTATAAAAGTACCTTTAGTGATAAAATTTCCTTATTCCAAATACGGGGGGACTGAGAATAATAACTTTATTAGTTTTATTGATTACGCACCTTCAATTTTGTCTTTAGTTGGTATAAAACCTCCTAATGTTATGCAGGGTAAAGCTCAATTCGGTAAGTTCAAGGTTAATGACAAAGTTTCTTATATATTCGCTGCCTCAGATAGATTTGATGAAAAAGTAGATAGACTTAGGGCAGTCAGATACAATAATTTTAAGTACATAAGAAACTTCAATCCAAAAATTAGCAATGCCATTCCGGTTTCATATCGTGAGCAGATGCCAATGATGAGGGAACTAAATAAACTGTGGAAGGAAAATCTTTTGAAAAGGGATCACTCGCTGTGGTTTAAAACACCAAAACCAAAAGAGGAGCTTTATGATCTGAATAAAGATCCCTATGAGTTAAAAAATTTGGCAGGTGAGGCTAGTTTGAAAGACACCCTACTTTTTTTAAGAGAGGTTTTAGATCAATGGATAATAAATACTAATGACTTAGGAGAATATTCTGAAATAGAATTAATAGAAAAATGGCTTAAGGGAATAAAGTCAAAAAAATTAAAATCAGTTTCCTTTAAAAAGGAATATGGGAAAATCATTTTAAAGCATTTTGATAGTGGATCTACAATACTTTGGAAAGGGAAAAATGATTCTGTTTGGAATATATATTCAAAGCCAATAAGTTATTCTAAACAAGTCATTACAAAAGCAGTAAGAATAGGATATGAAGACAGCGATCAAATAACAATTAACTAAAATTATTGCTATATTTAATGAAATTGTTAACTATAATATTATCCTATGAATTCAGATAGAAGAAAATTTTTTACATCCATAGCTCTTGGTGTAGGAGCTACTGCATTTCCCAATTTTGTTGAGGATTTTGAAAATCTAGAATCAGTAAATTCTAATTCAAGAATAAATCCTGATGAATTGTCTAATTGGTTCAAGAAAATAAAAGGAGAACATAGAGTTGTTTATGATGGGAGCCAACCGCATAATACTTTACCTATAACATGGAATTGGGCTTTTCTTGAGTCAAATAACTCCGTAGGAGTAAAAGATTCTAACATAACCGCGATAACAGTTCTAAGACATACTGGAATTGTTTTTGCTTTTAAGTCTGAGATATGGGAAAAGTTTAAACTTGGAGAAATTGTAGGATTTAATGATAATCAAACTGGAAAACCTGCATTAAGAAATACTGTATATGAGCCTAAAGAGGGTGATATGCCACTACCTCCAATTCAGGGGATAAAAGATTTACAAGCTAGAGGTTCTCTTTTTTGTGTTTGTGATTTGGCTACAAAAGTTTATGGGTCTGTTATTGCAAAAAAAATGAGTCTTAATCCTGACGATGTTTATGCGGAGATGGTAGCGGGTATCCTGCCAGGTGTTCAATTGGTGCCATCAGGGGTATGGGCACTAGGTAGAGTTCAGAACAACAAATGTGCGTATATATTCGCGGGATAATTACTAAAGTATTTTTAAAAGAAAATTAATTATTCAGTTCATTTATTTTAGAATGGATAAGGGCAAAAATCTTATCATCTTATTGATTCTTTTGACCTCTGCTTTTAGCAAAGCTCAAAACTTTAATGTAGTTGATTTTGGGGCCGTATCAGGAGCTAAGGCTATAAATACGGTTGCTATAAATAAAGCTATTTTAAATTGTAGTAATAGTGGTGGAGGCAGGGTAGTAATCCCAGCAGGTGAATTTCTAACAGGCACTATTTATCTAAAATCAAATGTTAATCTTCATTTAGAACGAGGAGCAAAGTTGATAGGCAGTTTGAATATCAATGATTATGACTTAATGCCTGAAGGATATTATTATTCGGGGAAAAATTATATGGGTATCTTGTTCGGTAATGATATTAAAAATATCTCCATAACAGGGAATGGTATTATAGATGGGAGAGGCACCTCTTTTATGATCCAAAATACAAGATTTGCCCCATCGGTTGAAGAAAGAAAATTTACCCGTCAGAAAGAGGATTATCGAGATAACAAATCTCTTGAAGATGGGCCACTTAAATTTCATGAAAGACCAGGCCACATTTTAACTGTAAGTAATGCAGAAAATTTATCGATTAAGGGAATAGAATTTATTGATTCACCAAAGTGGACAATTCGTATAGGGGGAAGTGAACATGTAAAAATATCTGATATAACTATCAAAAATAATTTACTTATCCCCAATAGTGATGGTATTCATGTTACGTCCTCAAGCTACGTGAATGTTTCTAATTCAACTGTAATTGCAGGTGACGATGCTTTAATTGTAACAGGATTTATTTCGGGTAATGAAACGTATTCATTTGGCAATAATTCTAAGGAAGCAAAGAATATAATTTTTGACAATTGTGTTGTGTCTTCAAAGTCTGCAGGTATTAGGGTTGGCTATGGGGAAAAACCAATCAAAAATGTAATATTCAGTAATATTATTATCAATGATTCAAATAGAGGAATTGGCGTATTTTCTAGGGACAACAGTAATATTAGTGATATATATTTCTCAAACATAATGATAGATACAAGACTTCATTCTGATGGTTGGTGGGGTAGAAGTGAACCAATTCATATTTCTGCAATTCCTTCATCAAAAAAGGGAAACCCTGGAAATATTAAAAACATAGTCTTTAAAAATATAAATGCAAAATCAGAAAGCGGGATTTTAATTTTCGGACACGAAGAAGGAAAGATTGAAGATATCAATATAGACGGTCTTACACTAAAAATGTTGGAAGGTAAGTACACATCAAAGTATGGAGGGAATTTTGATTTAAGACCTGCTTATTCAACTAGCAAATCAATTTTTAAAAACGATATTCCAGCTCTTTATGCAAAAGGAGTGAATGGATTAAGAATAAATGATATAATCTTAGGCTGGGAGAATCCAAAATCTAATTTTTTCTCTAATGGAATTGAAATAGAAAATAAAGGATGACCTGCGGTGTGTTGAGCTATCTCTCTAACATCAATAAAAGCTAGTTCCTTTTCATCTGAAATCCAACTTTTTACTGTTTTGGCTTCTACAAAATTGTTCATCATATAATACAAACATTGATTTAAATTTAATAATTCGAAAAATTAATATATGTTTTTTGATAAGGATAGTCAAAATGGGGGATATAATGAAAGACTACAATGTGGGAGATCTGGTTTCTGAGTTTTTGCATCAAATAGATGTTAAGGATGTTTTTGGTGTGGTCTCAGTACATAACATACCGATGCTAGATGCAATTGGTAGAAGAAATCATATTAGAATGATCCCTGCAAGAGGTGAAATGGGAGCTGGTCATATGGCTGATGGTTATGCTAGAGCACATAATGGGCTTGGTGTTGTGTTTACAAGTACGGGTCCTGGTGCAGCTAACGTTGCTGGTGCAATTGTAGAATCTCGTTTTGCAGGTTCGTCTGTTTTGCACTTTACAGGCCAAACTGCAACAGAAAATTTAGATAAAAATCAAGGCACAGTTCATGACGTTCCTAATCAATTAGGCATGCTTAGTTCAATTTCTAAAGAGGCTATTAGAATTGATGATGAAGATGAGGCTCTAGAAAAATTAATCTATGCATGCAAGATTGCTCTTACACCTCCAAAAGGACCAGTTTCAATTGAGATACCTATAGACATTCAAAGAAAAAAAATTGAAAGACCTTCTTTACTGGATGCTATTAGTCTACCTCACATAAGTAGTGAATTAGGTGATACAAAATCTCTAGATAAAATAGAAAATTATATAAAATCTTCAAAGAGAAAAATTATATGGGTAGGAAATGGAGCTAAGTTCGCTACTGAAGAAGTTAATCTTTTCATCAAAATGGGTTTTGCAGTAGTAACAAGCACTCAAGGTAGAGGAGTGGTTTCAGAAACAAACAAAATGTGTTTAGGAGCTTTCAATGCTGTCCCCTTAATAGAAGAATTTTATAAAACATTAGATTTAATGCTTGTAGTAGGTAGTAGATTAAGAGGTCATGAGACCAGAGATATGTCACTAGAGTTGCCAAAAAAATTAGTGCAAATTGATATAGATCCAAGCGCCAAAAATAGAACATACAAAACAAATCAATTTCATTGTGGAGATGCAAAAAAGGTTCTGGCCGAATTAGCTAAAAGATTAGTGGGCAAAATTTCTGTAGATAATGAGTGGATAGATGAGGTTAGTGATTTAAAAAATCAAATATATTTAGATTATAAAAATATGTTAGGTGCGTATAAAGATTTTCCAGAAATAATAAGAAATATTCTTCCAAAAGAGGGCAAGTGGGTAAGAGATGTTACTATTTCAAATAGTATGTGGGGAAACCGCATGATGTATGTAAATGAACCTACTGAAAATATTTATCCTGTTGGAGCAGCAATTGGACCTGGAATGGCTTTGGCTATTGGAGCTGCAATTGCCAGTGAAGGAAAAAAAACGATAGCAATGTGTGGGGATGGGGGGTTTATGCTTAATCTTCCCGATTTATGGACTGCTTCTGAAACAAATTGCGATGTTGTGTTTTTAGTAATGAATGATAATGGTTATGGTGTCATAAAACACATACAAGACAGCATGTATGGTGGAAGAAAATTTTTTGCTGATTTAATGGGGCCAAATTTTGAAGATTTAGCAAAAGTAGCCAAAATGAAATATAAGAAAATTGACTATGCAAAAGATTTAGAAAAGGTACTTAATGAGGCTGTAAATTTTGATGGTCCGGTATTAGTAGAAGTAAATGTAGCGTCAGTTGGTGATATGCCACGTTACTTTGCTCCACCTCCTCACGCTCTTAAAAAATAAAATGTTTGAGTTTCCAGAATCTATTTCAAACCTTACAGCATATTTTCTAATTTTTGCCAGCATGACTACTTCATTCATTACCTCAGCTTTTGGGATTGGTGGAGGAGCAATTTTGTTGGGATTATTAGCTGTTAAACTACCACCTGTTGCATTATTACCAATACATGGAATTGTCCAAATAGGTTCTAATCTTGGAAGAACAATAATTTTTTTCAAAGACATTAAAAAGAAAACTTTAATTCCGTTTACTATTGGGACTATTATTGGTTCTATAATTGGAGGTTCCATTTTTATTCAATTAGATGCGTGGTTGCTTCAGTTATCAATATCTTTATTTATATTATGGTCAGTATATGGAAAAATTCCAATTATTGGATCAAAACAAATAACAATTGGTGGTACATTTTCAGGTTTTATGACAATGTTTTTTGGAGCATCAGGAACTCTAGTAGCAGGAATGGTAAAAACACTAAATTTAGAACCTGTAAAACATTTAGCAACACACTCAGCATTAATGTCTATACAACATTTTATTAAAGTAGTTGTATTTGGTTTTGTTGGTTTTGCTTACTCAGAATATTTTTTACTTATTTTTTTAATGATAATTAGTGGATTTGCAGGAACTATTTTAGGAAAAAAAATTTTAGTGAAATATGGAAGTAAATATTTTAAATTAATTTTAAGTGCAACTCTTACAATTATTGCAATATACCTTCTTTGGAATGCTATAATGACAAGTAAAATTCTAAATGATCTTAATCTTTTTGCTTGGTAATCCAAGAATAAATCATAGGTCCACATAAACCTAAAAATGCAAAAACTAAAAACATTAGTGCAAGTGGTTGAGCAAGTATCATCCACCACGCCCCATCATACATTTTAAGTGAATGTTGTAAGTTTGTTTCCACCATCTCTCCTAAAATAAGACCGACAGCAATTGGAGCAACAGAAAATCCATGCCTTCTAGCAAAATAACCAATGACTCCAAAAATTAATGCTAACCAAACATCTAAAAGTTGACCTTGAAAAGCATATGCGCCGATCACTGATAAAGCAAAAACAATAGGCCATAGAATCTGTGTTGGTACTAATGATACTCTAGCAAATAACTTAGCAGCATAAAGACCCATCAACATAAACATCACATTTGCGACAAACATTGAACCAAAGATTTGATAAACTTTTTCTACTTGTTCAGTAAACAAATAAACACCCGGTCTTAGACCATGTACCATTAGGCCAACAAGTATAATTGCAGTAGTTCCGCTACCTGGTATTCCTAGTACCATAGTTGGAACCATAGCTCCACCTGTGGCTGCATTATTTGCTGCTTCAGCTCCAGCAATTCCCTCAATAGCACCTTTTCCAAATTCTTTTTTATTTTTTGACCATCTTCTTGCTTCTGAGTAACCAATCATTGATGCAACAGTGGCTCCTTCAGCTGGAAGAACACCAATAAAAGTTCCAATTCCACATGATCTAAGTATGGTCTTCCAAATTTTTTTGTAATCCTCTATCGTAGGTAGCTTAACGGCTTTCATAGTTACAGTATTAATAATTTTATTAACTGTTTTTGATTGAACTAAAAGTTCAGAAA